>PVMK01117512.1_pt1 | contig 74244 bp, 60 predicted proteins | sample 1853481 | NCBI WGS metagenome assembly PVMK01 (sample SAMN08533507, study PRJNA380276) | Marine sediment metagenome, whole genome shotgun sequencing project.
GAAGACCAAATAATCATTTATGAAACCAGCGATGGGCAAGCCTCTTTTGAAGTGAAGCTTGAAGAAGAGACGGTCTGGCTCAATCAGAAGCAAATGGGAGAATTGTTTGGGCGTGACTACAAAACGATTTCAAAGCACGTTAATAACGTCTTTCGGGAGGGTGAATTGGATAAGTTGGCAACTGTCGCAAAATTTGCGACAGTTCAGATTGAAGGGGGTAGAGAGATAACACGAGAAATTGATCATTACAACCTCGATATAATCATTTCCGTTGGTTACCGTATCAAATCACCGCGCGGAACTCAATTTCGTATCTGGGCCACGAAAATACTACGGGAGTATCTGGTAAAGGGTTATGTGGCCAATGAAAAACGACTTTCTGAACTGCAAAAGGTCATTCAGCTTCAGGACAAAGTCATTTCAAACTATCAATTGGAAGGCAGCCAGGCTGAAGGCTTAATTCGAGTAATAGCAAATTATGCACAGGCGCTTGATCTGCTGGATGATTACGATCACCAGCGCTTGACTCTTCCTACAACCTCAACCAAAGAAGTATTTAAGATTGGCTATATGGAGGCCAAAAAGGCCATAGAAACCCTTGGTGAACAAACCAATTTTCAGGGCTTGTCATCTAAGAAGACAGAAATCCTCCTGCACAAATTTGGAGGTAATCTAAAATAAATGATCTGCTTATTCTAAATTTGAATTCATATCTGAATTTTATAGCACATCTTGAAGGGCTTACATATTTTTCTTATATGCCTGGTTTTGGCGGTAGGTGCCGGGGGTATTTTCTTCTACAAATATTGGTATGCTGATCAACAACTTAATGTATGGGACCTGGTTCCGGAATCAGCAATATTGGTTTATGAAAGTACCAATACAGTGGAGAACTGGAATGAGATTCAGAGCAAGCCGGTTTGGGTAAACCTCCAACAAATCCCCTTCTATGCCAGCATTGGCAATAAAGTGGAGCTTCTGGATAGCCTGTCAGGTAGTGAAGGAAAATTACATCAATTGCTGCAAGCAAAGCCCTTTGTGTTTTCATTACATAGAATTTCACGGGAAGCGCTGGATTTTCTTTTTTTCATCCCACTGGATGATTACTCGGATTATGAGTTGATTAATACCCTGGTGGACCAATATAAGGTCAGAGATGATTTCAGATTCCAGACCAGAACCTATCAGGATATAGTGATTCATGAAGCGGTAAACCAGGAATACGAAGAAGTATTCAGTTATCTGGTGCACCAAAACTACTTCGTGGGTAGTTTTACCCCTTTTCTGGTTGAAGATGTAATTCGTAATTTATCAGGGCAAACCAAGAACAGCTTTGCTTTGGCAAATCCAATGTTGTTTGAACTAGCAAAACTGGATAACGATCAGGGTAATATCTACATCAATAATCAGAAGTTACCACAATTATTATCTGCCTTTACCGAGGAACATATATCACCTGAACTCTCCCCTCTGAGTCACCTGGCACAGTCTACATTTTTAGATATCAAAGTCACCGACGATCAGATATTATTCAATGGATTTAGCGTAGCCGATAAACTCAGCGCCCCGTATCTTTCCTGCCTGGTGGGGACCCAGGGAAAATCCCTGGGATTTGAATCGCTGCTTTCCAATGAAGTAGCTGTTCTTTATCATTTCACTTTTCATGACGCCGTCCTCTGGCATCAAAGACTCCGGTCTTATTGGAGTGAGCACCATCAGGAACAGTTGGAGGCCTGGACCCAACTAAGTAAACAATTTGATTGGGATCCGTCAGAATTAATTTCAACCCAGGATCAGGAACTGGGCCTGGCAGTCATCGGTACTGTAAATGATGAAAAGCCGGATAAGTTAATATATCTGCATTTTTCAGACTTTAACCAGGGGTTATTTCAACTCAATACCTTGTCTGAAAAGTCAGCGCAGTCGACCAAAGACAGCTTATACATAGAGTCATTCGCCGGGAATGAAATACGACAAATCGAGGTTGAGGAGTTTCCCTCTAAACTATGGGGCAAGCTGTTTGGAGGCTTTGAACAATGCTTTTTCATGCCCTTGGAAGATTATATGGTGCTTTCCAATAGTATTGCAGGCTTGAAAGAATTGATCAATGCGATTGAAAGGGAAGAGACCTGGGGGAAATCTATCGTCAAGAGTCAATTCATTGAGAACTCCTTACAGGAGGCCAATTTGAGTTATTATGTGGATTTAGCAAAAGCATGGAATATCTTGGAACAGAATCTTTCGCCACCGTGGAAAACGTTCTTTGACCTGCATGGGAGCACTTTGAAAAAATTCGAATTATTGGCCTTTCAATTTAGTGATATAGGAGACAAATTCTATACTAGTGGAGTATTGACCTACAGCACTCAGGACAGTAACCCAAGAAAAATTGCCAGGTTTCAAAATAAACAGCAGGTACTTACTGAATCACCAATTACATCAAAACCATTTGTAGTGAAAAATCACAACAACGGCGGGCGGGAGGTCCTTGTTCAGGACAGTTTGCAATCGCTCTATTTGATAAGCAGTCAGGGGCGTATGTTATGGCAGGATTCCCTATCCGGAGCTATACTTGGTGAAGTAAGTCAGATCGACTATTATTCAAATAATAAATTACAATACCTGCTGGCCACTGAAAAGGAAATTCACATTATTGACAGAAATGGCAATCCCATCGATGGTTACCCAATTGGCGTGCCTACCAAAACCAGATTGCGAAATGTCCGGGCGATTGACTACGACAATAGTAAGCGTTATCGATTAATTGCCAGTGATGAAAGTGGGCAGGTTTTTATGTTCGATAAAGAAGGGAGGCTTTTAGAAGGCTGGAATCCAAAGGTTTTGCAGGATCAATTGCTGTATGCTCCGCAGCACATAAGGATCAGAGGTAAGGATTGCATCATTGCTGTTCAGGAAAATGGAATAATTCACATCATGAATAGACGAGGAGAATCTTATCCAGGATTTCCATTGGACTTAAAAGGCCCGACCAGGGGACCATTATTTATTGAGGAGGGCGCAGATTTTAGCAAAACCCAATTTACAGCAATCACTACTCAGGGTCTGATGGTAAAATTTAATTTGAATGGTGTAGTTCAAGGAAAACAACAACTGGTAAAACCCAGCAAAGACACTCAATACCAACTTTGTGTAGATCCCTTGAAAAGGCATTTTGTGATTAAACGACAAAATGCTAACCGGCTGGGAATTCTCAATAATAAAGGTGAGGTAATATTTGAGAAAGATTACTTAAGTTCAGCAAATTTAGTGGTTCAGTACTATCTGTTTGGAAATGATCATAGTATCTATGCAGTAACCGATCCAGTACAGCAGTTCACTTATTTCTACCACCAGGATGGGGTATTGATTACTTCATCCCCAATAGAGAGCTCCAGTGAGATAGCCTTACTGTATTTTGAAAACCAAAAACAACACCATATTTATAGCGTTTATGACAGTCAATATGCCCTCCTTTCTTTTTAGAACTAAACAAGACTTATGAAATTTGCAACCAAAACCATACATGCAGGGATTACACCGGATCCTACCACTGGAGCCATAATGACTCCTATATATCAAACAACCACCTATGTACAACAAGCTCCGGGAGAGCACAAAGGATATGAATACAGCCGTTCCCAAAACCCTACCAGAGATGCGCTGCAAAAAAACCTGGCTGCTTTGGAAAACGGAAAATATGGTTTGTGTTTTGCTTCCGGGTTAGCTGCCACCGACGCTATTCTCAAATCACTTAAACCAGGCGATGAGGTGCTGAGCACTAACGACCTGTATGGAGGCACATACCGGATTTTCACCAAGATCTTCAAACAGTATGGTCTGAAATTTCGCTTTGTCACCATGACCGACGCTAGCCGGCTAGAGGAGCATATAAATGAAAATACCAAGTTGATATGGACTGAAACGCCTACCAATCCCATGATGCACATCATAGATATCAGGGCGGTAGTAAACCTGGCCAAAAATAAGAACATTAAAGTGGTTGTGGACAATACCTTTGCTACACCCTATTTACAACGGCCTCTGGATCTTGGAGCAGACCTGGCAATGCATTCGGTGACCAAATACCTTGGAGGCCATTCGGATGTGATTATGGGGGCCTTGGTGCTGAATGATGAAGAATGGGCGCAGCAACTGGAATTTATACAAAATGCTTCCGGGGCGGTACCGGGTCCTCAGGATTGTTTTTTAGCCCTGAGAGGCATTAAAACGCTGCATCTGCGCATGCAGCGACATTCTGAAAATGCCGCAGCAGTTGCGCATGCATTGCGAGAGCATCCACGGGTAGATAAGGTGTATTGGCCTGGTTTTGCTGATCATCCAAATCATGAAATTGCCAAACAACAGATGGATGCTTTTGGGGGCATGATCTCATTCACTTTGAAAGGAGATGATGTAGAAGAGGCTAAGAAATTGATGCAGAAGTTTAAATATTTTCAATTAGCAGAATCCCTGGGAGGAGTAGAGTCATTGTGCGGTCATCCCGCTTCTATGACCCATGCCAGCATCCCGAGCGAAGAAAGGATCAAATCAGGACTTTTGGATTCATTGATCCGGCTTAGTGTGGGTATCGAAGATAAAGAGGATTTGATTCAGGATCTGGAACAGGCTCTTGGGGAACCATAGGTATTAGAACAAGAGAATAAGGGAACCATAGAACAATTGAACCATAGAACAATTGAACATTAGAATAATAGAATGGAACACAAGAATTATAGAATAACGAGTTCTGAAGTCCCGGAAATTCTGTAATTAGTTTTTTATAACTTTTCGGGTAGCATGGGTTCTCCTGCCTTGGATTACCAATATGTACATTTGTTTGTCTAATTCGTGAACATCGAACTTCCAGGAATAGGATCGATTAGCTTTCAGATCTCCACGAAATAGCTTTTTGACTTTTACCCCAATAAGATTGTATAAATTAAGTGTTACATGATCATCAACATACGCAGTAAAATTGACCCCCAGTGTAGAGTTAAAGGGGTTTGGGTGGGGGTTTATGCTACTTTTCAAATCATCCTCAGAGGAGTTTTCCGATCCCAATTGTTGCACTCTTTCTGAACTTGGTTTACATCCCTGTACTGTATATTCCGGACCATCATCCACAGCGTTACTGTTTTTACCCTGATCATGAGGAATCTTCGCCTTAATTTTAGCTTTGGTAACGTTCCCATTTACATCGGAAACTGCAAAATGAACCGTGTAAACCCGCCCATTGCTATTCCCTTTTCTTTCAGCTAATAGCTTTACCGATCTGCAATCATCTGATATGACAATATCATTGGTGGTATTACCGTCCCCGGTGCCATTTTTTTCCTCATCGCTACTCACCTTTTCAATACTAACATGGTCCACAGAAGTCCCTGGGACAATTATCAGATACTGATCTAACATAGTCTTCAACCCGTATTTTGAACGGCTTGTGATTTGGTGGCCACTTTTTTGTCACATTTTTAGCAAGTAAAATCACCGGAGGTTCCACGTCTGTTACCGTGATGGTAAACTGACAACGAACCGTATTACCTGCTTCGTCTGTAGCTGTATATTCCTCAGTGGTGGTACCAACAGGAAAGAATGACCCACTTCCTATGCCCTGAGTGGCTTCTATTGTTATATCACTACAGTTGTCTTCTGCAGTTGGCATTTTGTAGGTTACCACCGCTCCGCACTTTCCGGGCTCGTTTTTAACTTCAATATTATTTGGGCAGGAGATGCTTGGCGCTTCAACATCTTCCACTGTAATAGAGAAACTACAACTATGAACGACACCATCCTTATCTGTGGCAGAATAAGTTTCCACTGTGGTACCCACTGGGAAAAACGCACCGCTGCCCAAACCATCGTTTTGTTTAACCGGAAGGTTATCGATTGCTGTAGGTAATTTGTAGTCAACGGTTGCGCCACATTTTCCCTGTTCTGCTTTCACGGTAATATTCTCAGGACAGGTAATTACCGGAGCAGTTCCCGACTCCACGGTAACATTAAAACTACAGGTAGTCGAATTGCCCTTGGCATCGGTAAACCGATAGATAACGGTAGTAATACCTAGTGGAAAGGTGCCGCCAGCTCTATTACCTTCAATTAGCTCAATTTTTACTCCACCCGGACAATTATCCTTTGCACTTGGAACCATATAGTTAACCACAGTCTCTGTTTCTCCTTCCCCTATCATAACAGTGATATCATCCGAACAACTGGGCACCGGTGGTTGGTTATCCATGTCGCAGTTGTCCTGACTTATCAGAGAAACTGGAAACAACAGAAGTGCAAAAAATAGCTTGTAGAATATGCTCATAGTGCAATTTATGGACCCAAAAAAGTTGTGCCCTATGGTTAAAAATAAAGAATAATTTGCACTAAAACAAGATTAACTACTTGTCTAGCCCCTTAATCCCATTTGACTGAGGAATTGTAGATTTATGAACCGTAAGATTTCTATTACAATTCGATATTGCACATCCGGTTGTCAGTAGATTACCCTTTGTTGTTTCAGGAAAAAATACAAAAATTACCCAATGGCCGACGATTTAGGAGAGGGTCTGGGTTTTAACAAACTACCGGTTTCTATCGGTGGGTAAATCTGGTGGTATTTAAGCACACTATTCAAACTCACCCTTTTGTTGATATGCGATCGGTTCAAGTCATTAACATTGGTAATACCTGCCGCAGCAATTAATTCCAGGAAGCTTTTAACGGTAGCTTCATGGAAATTGGCTACTCGTTTGGCTTTGTCGGATACCACCAACCCTTTGATCAATACTTTGTCCTGGGTAGCCACACCAACCGGGCAGGTATTTAAATTGCATTTTAATGATTGAATACATCCTAATGCCAACATCATCGCCCGCGCGCTGTTGCATAAATCCGCACCTATTGCCATGGGCCCGCGCCATGTGATAGCCACTGAATATTTTACCTGCTGCCATGAGCTTTATATGCTTTTTCTGTTCTTATCCCACCAACGAATCATGAACAAATGCCAAACCATCCAGCAAAGCCATCCCTAATATATTGGAAAACTCCACCGGTGCTGCTCCGGTCCCGCCCTCACCGCCATCTACAGTAATAAAATCAGGAGTAATACCTGTTGAAACCATCGCCTCGCATAAGTCCGTGAATTCATCTTTTTTACCGACGCACAATTTAAATCCAATAGGCTTACCGCCGGATAATTCACGTAGTTGCTTAATAAAATGCATTAATCCCTCGGAATCTTCAAAGGCAGTATGGCCCGGCGGTGATAATACATCAGTATGTGGTTCCACTAAACGCATGGCCGCAATTTCCTCAGTATTTTTTCTCGCCGGTAAAATTCCGCCATGGCCCGGCTTTGCACCCTGCGAAATTTTTATTTCAATCATTTTTACATTTTCGATGCTGGCCTTTTCTTTAAAGGATAGCGGGTCAAAATTTCCTTCTTTGGTTCTACACCCGAAGTAACCTGTTCCAACTTGCCAGATTAGATCTCCGCCCGGCTCGATATGATAAGGACTGATACCTCCTTCTCCGGTATTGTGGGCAAATCCTCCCTGCCTGGCCCCTCCATTAAGGGCCATGATTGCGTTGTTACTTAACGCACCAAAACTCATGGCTGAAATATTTAAGATGCTTGCTGAATAGGGTTTAGTGCAATCAGGCCCACCAATCATTACCCTGTCTAGTCCCTGAAAATCATGATGATTATTTGCATGCATGGAATGCTCCATCCATTCATATCCGGTAGCATAAACATCCAACTGGGTGCCAAATGGTTCTGTATCAATAGCTTTCTTAGCCCGTTGGTAAATGAGCGAACGCATGATTTTGGGAATGGGTCGCCCCTCAATATCCGTTTCAACAAAATACTGCATGATCTCCGGCCTGATGGCTTCCAGAATATATCTGAGGTTCCCCAAGACAGGATAATTACGCCGAATGGCTTGTTTTTTTTGGAAAATGTCCAGGTATCCAATTAGAATAATCGGACCAAAAAAGAGGAGAGACCAAATGATGGGTTGCCAAATGGTATAGAGGACTGCTATTATTACAAGGACCAATATAGATGATACAATAAATATGTTTCTGGGTTTCATAGGTTATAGGTTAAAACTTTTAATCACCATTAATTTTTCACGGGTCATTTCATGTATTGTGTATGGAATACCTCCCATACCGATTCCCGAAGAATCCCTTCCACCGAAAGGCATCCAATCAACCCGAAATGCTGTGTGGTCATTGATCATCACTGCGGTGGCATTCAATTTTTTTACCGTGTCCAAAGCTACATTGATGTCATTTGTAAAAACTGCCGCCTGAAAATGGACACTCAATGAATTTGCGATAGTGATGGCTTCATCCCGGTCTGTATAAGAATAAATACAGACTACCGGCCCGAAAATCTCGAGAGTAGAAACACGTACTTCCAGTGGTGGGTTCAACAAAACCGTAGGTGCATAACAGGTATCTGATATCCGCTGACCTCCACACAAAAGTTTGGCCCCACCCTTGATCGCCTGGTTAACCCAATTTTCTATCCGGTCCACCTCCCTGGGCAATATCAATGGACCGACATTGGTTTTCTCATCTAATGGATCACCAACAATTAGCTTTTTCGCCCCTTCTGCCAGTTCACTGGCTAATGAATCACAAATGCTTTCATGTACAAAAACCCTTTGGACAGACACACAGACCTGTCCTGCATGGTAAAATCCACCTTGCAAAAGCGCCGGTAACATGGCACTAAAATCTGCGTCCGGTTCCACAATTACCGGAGCTGCTCCTCCATGCTCTAATGCACATCTGGTGCCGGGAGCAAGTTTTGAACGTAAGTACCAACCAACATTTGAAGATCCGATAAATGAAAAATAGTTAACGCGTTCATCCACAACCAAGAGCTCTGATGCCTCATTTTCACATATTAGTGCCTGGCACCAACCCTTTGGAATACCTGCTTCCTCAAGGATATCCACAAAAGCCAGGCAGGATAATGGGGTGGTTAATGCCGGTTTAATGATCACCGGGCATCCGGCTGCAAATGCTGTAACCGTTTGATGAATGATTAAGTTCAATGGGTGGTTAAATGCACTAATTGAAGCCACTACCCCAATCGGTTCCCGGGTAGTAAAAGCCAATCGATTTTCCGATGATTTGGTAATCCCCATAGGGATTTGCTCTCCGTTGATTTTCGATATGTGTTCAGCCGCCAGTTTTACACCATTAATGGCGCGAAGGACCTCAACTTTCGAATCCCGATAGGGTTTGCCTCCCTCCAGTGCTGCCCGATTGGTTAATTCTTCAACACGGGTATTCATGATGGAAATAGTGCGTTCCAGGATGGCAATTCGTTCATGCGCCGGCACCCACTTAGACTGATCTGTAAAAAGATTGTAAGCAATGTTCAATGCCTTTTCAACGGCTTCTTTCCCCACTAAAGGGATTTCTTTAATTAATTTTTGATCGTAGGGGGACTGTACTTTTAGCATTTTTTTGAATTCTATAAAATCTTGGTCTTTTCCTTCAACAATACATTTAATATGGAATGATTCAGTGAATAATCTACTGCCAGGTCAATCACATGGACCCCTTTTCCATCCAGACTCTTATCCAATATGTCTATAAATTCTTCATCATTTTTCGGCCGGTGGCCAATGGCCCCAAAGCTCTCTGCATATTGGATAAAATCAGGATTTTGGTAGTCCAGGCCAAAGTTATCAAACCCCATTCCCTCCTGTTTCCACTTTATCATACCATAGGCGCTGTCATTTAATATGATCACCACCAAATCCTGTTCCAGCCGAACCGCTGTTTCAAGTTCCTGGGAATTCATCATAAATCCACCATCGCCATTTACAGAAATCACTTTGCGATCAGGGTATAATATTTTGGCGAGCATTGCAGAGGGCAATCCGGCACCCATGGTGGCTAATGCATTGTCCAGCAATAAGGTATTGGGGTGGTAACATTCATAGTTTCGGGCAAACCATATCTTATACACACCATTATCTAAAGTGACAATTCCATCATCCGGCAATAAATCTCGAACTATTTGCACCAATCTTTGGGGAAGTATCGGAAAACGACTGTCCTTGGAATATTTAGACAAGTGACTTTCCACATTGCTTTTTACCCGGTCAAAATAGGATAGGTCCCAATTACTTAGGTCATTAACCGCTTTTGATAACTTTTGTATAGTGTCTGCGATATCTCCAACAATTACCAGCTGCGGGAAGTAAACATCATCAATTTCCGCCGGGAAAAAGTTAATATGGATGACTTTGGTTCCGTTTGCATGCATAAAAAATGGCGGTTTTTCTATGATATCATGGCCTACATTAATAATCAAATCAGCTCTGTCAATGGCCGCGTGTATAAAATCGTTGGCTGATAGCGCTGCGGTACCCATAAAGTTGGCATGGCGTTCATCTACCACCCCTTTGCCCATCTGAGTGGTAAAAAACGGGATGTCCGTTTTGTGGATAAATTCTGATAATGCCAGACTTGTTCGTTCACGGTTTGCAGCTGCTCCGATTAGCAGCAATGGCATTTTGGATTCCTCGATCATTTGCGCAGCACTTGCTATGGTAATGTTATCTGCCACTGGTTTTCGGCTCTCTACTACTTCGAAAACCCGTTCTTCGGTAATTTCTTCAGCAGCGATGTCTTCCGGCAATTCCAGGTGGACCGCACCCGGCCGCTCTTCCATGGCAACCCGAAAGGCTTCTCTTACCATGGCAGGAATTTTATTTCCATCAACAATTTGTCTTGAATACTTGGTAATTGGCCGCATCAATTCTACGATATCCACAATCTGGAATTGTCCTTGCTTGGATTTTTTAATGGGCTTTTGCCCGGTGATCATCATCATAGGCATGGCACCCAATTGTGCATAGGCTGCCGGTGTGGTAAAGTTGGTAGCACCCGGACCAAGCGTGGATAGACAAACCCCGGGTTTACCGGTGAGCCGACCATAAGTTGCCGCCATAAATCCAGCCCCTTGTTCATGGCGGGTAAGAATCAGCTTTATGCTGGAGTTTTTCATTGAGTCCAGAAAATCAAGATTTTCCTCCCCAGGGATTCCGAAAATGTATTCAACGCCTTCATTTTCCAGCGCATTAATAAATAAATCTGAGGCTTTCATTCATTGTCTGGTTAAATTGTTAAGTCTTATATTTATTACTCTACGACATTGCTATATTATATAACCGTTGGAGCAAAAACAAATGAAGATACTATCATCATTTTTAACAATCATCATCCTTCCGGCCATAACAAGCTTAGGTAGTTGTCAAAAGGAAGAGGCCATAGATAAAATAAATCTGCTCTTTATTATTACTGATCAACAGCCGTTAAGTTGTGTAGGTGCCTATGGCAATAGCATTATTAAGACTCCGAACCTTGATGAGTTAGCCCAAACAGGCTTTCTATTACAGAATTATTATATAGCTGCATTCGCTTGCAGCCCTTCCCGAGCGTCCTTGCTAACTGGAAGGTACCTACACAATCACAATGTCTTTACCAACAATGTGATGCTGGATCCAACAATACCCAGTTTAGGGACCATTCTTTCTAAGGCCGATTACCATACTGGTTATTTCGGTAAAGCCCACTTAAGTGGCTCCATGTATGTAGGACGGAAGGGCGGTGATGGCATTGACTATATGCATGACTCAGAACCCCTGGATCCGGTTGGTGAAGAAATTAAAGATTATTGGCACCTTGAACGTGTAGAAAGTGATTCCGGATGGATGGCACATAAGGTAGAAGGCGGGTTGGGAGAGGACTTTGCGCAACTGGGTTTCCAGGAATGGGCGGGTGGCTGGCGGCAATATAAAGATTGGTTGCTCAGCCATGGGCAACAGGAATTTGCTCAATTGGCTGGCAATCACGATGCTTTGCAATCTGCTCCGGAAGGACAACACATGTATTCCAAATTAGGTGAACAATACCATATGGCCACCTTTTTCTCCGAGAAAACCCAGGATTTTGTAAACCGGCATCAGGACAGTGGTCAGCCCTGGGCTGCGGTAATTTCCTTCTTTGGGCCTCATTTACCAGTGGCTCCTCCTGTTCCCTGGGATACTTTATATTCCCTAAATGAGATACCTCTGCCTGCCAACCTAATGGATAGTTTAAACGGGAAAACCCAGGGCACAATATAAACCCGAACTGCAATATGTATTTGGGCAATGGAATAATGACCAGTACCGGGATTACATCCGCAGGTACTGGGGTTATAGTAGTTTTATTGATGCCCAGATCGGAAAGGTCTTCAAAACATTGAAAGAAACCGACCAATGGGACAATACCATTATTATATTCACTACAGATCATGGTGATATGATAGCAGCCCATGGCATGATCTACAAACTCAGCAGCAATGGTTATGAAGAACTGTTTCATGTACCGACAATTTTACGAATACCAGGATCGGAAGCTGCAGGTATAAAAATCCAGCAGCTGGTTTCCTCAGTAGATCTCCTGCCCACGATTTTAGAGGCAATTAATTTGAAAGTTCCCGCACAAATTGATGGAAAAAGCCTGATCCCTATTTTGGAACAATCAACCGGTACACATCGTGAAACTCTGTTTTCCGAAGTACACGGGACTAGTAAATACGCTAAAACCATTCTTTGCCGTGATAAACAATACAAATATGTTTACCATTGGCTCAGCAATGATGTGGATGAATTGTATGATTTGTCTTCAGACCCTGGAGAAATGCATAACCTATATCAGGATCCGGAGTATCAGGAAGTAGCAAAACAAATGAGAGAAAAAATTATTCAATGGGCTGAAGAAACCAGACACCGGTACTCAGAGCTCATTAAGCAAAAACATTTGAGGGTAAGCTAATTCCACTCAGATGTCATCCAGCGGATAAATCGGCCGTTTGATCCGTTTCCACTCAAAGGTTGACAGGTCTGCTGACACGTATCCGGGGGTAGCGCTCATGATGTAGTGAAAGACACTTTCCGGGTATTGAGGTCTGAAGGCAAAACTACCTTTGCAAACAGTCATCTGGTAGTTTTCAGGGTAAATACCCATACCCCTAACATTGGTCTGGTCATTAGGTCCAATTCGTTTAGTATTCAATAAAATGGTCAGTCCTTTTATATCAATGCGCACAGCTTTGTGCCAGTCATCCCCTTCTTTGGATACCCCGGTAACCTCGCCGGTAATGGGTACGGGCGGGCCGTACATTTTATCTGACCAGCCACCAACTTTCAGTGTGACCGTGGATCCAACACCTGCCTCGAATGCCTCCTGTGTAGCTTCCGGATCGTATATCTGGACGAAAGCAGAATCAACATTTTGTTTTATAATTTCGCGCAGAAGGTGGGTGCCATCACCTGCTCCGCCTCCGCCAATGTTGTCACCCGAGTCAGATATAGCCACCGGTTTTTCAGATTGTTTGGCCAGCCGAATAGTTTCTGCCGGCCCCGGGAGGTCTATCCAATACTCCTTTCGAAATGAAAACATCAAATCACCCAACTCATCCGCTAGCTTTTGTGCCAGCTCAAGGTCTCCGTCTACGGTAACCATAACACCAGCCCCGGCGGTGGGAATGTCCTGCTGCATGAACCCATGGGCGGGGCAACAAGTCAACACTCCCGGTATGGTACGTTGCATTTCCCTGGCCTTATCGTAAACCTGCTTAATCGGCATATCTGCGGTAACCACGTTTAGCGGTGGGCCGATCAATAATGGAATGTGTTTTAGAGCAATTACTGGTTTTATTTTGCCTAGTAAAGTGCCCATCAGGATTGTCCCCACTTCATACCCCACGTCATAGGCATCTGTATGAGGATAGGTGCGATAGATACTGACCGCATCAGCGTTTCGAGCCATCTTTTCAGTGAGTGTACTGTGTAAATCCAGGGTAAACACCATAGGTACATCCGGGCCTACTTTATTGCGAAGAATTTCCAGAGTGTCCCCTTCCAGGTCATCATGTCCATGCGTTACGCCGGCGCCATGCATGCTTAGATAAATACCATCCACTTGGTTTTTATCCAGGGTGTCAAGTATATAACCGGTGACATAGTCAAAAGCTTCTTCGGCCATTAGACGGAAATCTCCTTTTACAGAAATAGAACCGATCAACTCCATGTTGAACATTTCCATAACCTCCAGAAAACCATCTAAGGATGTCCCGGGAATACCATGCACCATGTCAATGGTTTTTAGCATGTTATTGCCATACACAGCAGCTTCTTTTATTGCATCTAGAGTGACTGTTTCTGGTATAAACGTATTAGTCTCATCGAAGAACTTGGCCACCATAATCTTTTTCGGTTGGCCTTGATTTTTATGCTGTGCATTTACGCATCCTCCGATACCGGCTGCCAGGGCGGCGATCCCAGTGGATTTTATAAATTTTCGTCGATTTGAATTTGGTTGTTTTTCCATTTTTTCACCTAATGACCTGAATTAATTGAGTTACAGTATTCCGTATTTTTTGAAGGTAGCCTCAACTCCAGCACCGGCACGCAATTCATCACGTACCTTACTTTCACCTTGAATTTTTTCCCAGGCCTTGTTGATTACCTCCTCCACTATTTCTTGTGGTACCACCACAATTCCATCAACATCCCCAAAAACCAGATCTCCCGGGTTGACCCTTATTCCGCCGCACTCTACTGGTACATCATACTCTTTGCCATCCATCCGGCCCAAAGAATCATATGGAGATAACCCCTTGCAGAAAGTTGGAAACTTCAATTCCATGATCTCATTATAGTCCCTGGCACCACCGTCAATAATCACCCCTGACATTTTTCTGCCCACTGCCGCATTGGAGAGCAGGCCGCCCCAGAAGGCCGACAATTCCCGGGCATTACATTGCGCGATGATAATATGTCCCTCATTAGCGCTGTCGATCAGTTGCATCTCTTTCTGGAACGGGTACTCCGGTACTTCAGCTACGGTTTCCACATAGATAGTGATGGCCTCGCCCCAGGTCCGCATGGAGGGGTCGAGTGGTTTTATAGCAGGATCCATACACTGGACCCGTACCCCCATACCATCCATGACATCCTGTAATACCGGGCTGAAACACAGGTCCAGTTTGTCTTTATATTTCAGATATCGACTTTTTGGTTTCCTTGGAGCTTTTCCTATAGAGATGGCACTAAAAACTTCGGTCGGGTTGATCACCGAAGCACCCACGCCAGTCCCAAGAACTGCAGCGCTGCGCTCCAGGAATTTCCTTCTATTTAAACTCTTTTTACTTTTGTTCATGGTTTCGTTCTTCAAAATGTTTGGTGGTATACTGGAAGGGAAGGTGTGGTTTTACATAACACAGGCTAAGAATATATATCAAGGTATAATGTAATAAAAAAATTGTCGATATATTTAAGTTGGATTATATCATTGCCAATTAATGGTGGTGAGGCATATTATCGAATACATATGAGTCAACGGTTTATGAAGGGGAAGTTGAGGTTTATAGGAATTATTGGGCTGGTTTTATCAATGTGCCTGGCCGGTTGTAACCAAGCGGCGTTACCACCGGGTGATTCCGACAACGGCGGATTATTCCTGCCTGAAGGATTTGAGGCAGTAGTGGTAGCAGATGGTGTGGGCTCGGCCCGACATTTGGCGGTGAGTGACAATGGAGACATATATGTGAAATTGCGATACCCTGGTAAGACCGGCGAGAATGTAGCATTGCGAGATACGGATAACGATGGCAAAGCGGATATTATCCGGCTGTTTGGGAATTATGGCGAGCAAGGTGCCTACGGTACCGCCATGCGTATTTATAATGGATACCTCTATTTCAGCACAGCCGGCAGGATCATCCGGCAGAAATTGCGCCCCGGTGAACTTATTCCGGAAGATGATTTTGAGGTTATCCTCACTGATGATTACAAAAATTCCGAGCATGGTTATGAGCATATAGCCAAACCCATAACCTTTGACCAGGAGGGTCATATTTATGTGCCTTTTGGAGCTCCCGGTGACATATGTCAGAATCCGAAAAGACAACCCGGGAAACCAGGTCAGGACCCATGTCCTCAGCTGGAGTGGCATGCCGGTGTATGGCAATTTGATGCCCAACGGCCGGGTCAGTTGCAAAAGGACGGAATACGGTACGCCACTGGTATAAGGAGTATTGTGGGCATGGAGTGGAACCCCCAAGATAATACACTCTACGCCCTGCAACATGGCCGTGATAATATGCACCGAATGTGGCCGGATCTATTTTCACCCTGGCAAAGTGCCATGTTGCCTGCTGAGGAATTTTTAAGGGTGACAGAGGGTTCCGATGCTGGGTGGCCGTATTACTATTACGATCAAATGCAGGGGAAAAAGCTGCTGGGCCCGGAATATGGTGGTGATGGCAAAAAAGAAGGCAATGGTGGGGAGTATTTGCAGCCCTTGATTGCTTTTCCCGGTCATTGGGCACCCAATGATGTTCATTTCTATCAGGGAGATCAGTTTCCGGAGCACTATAAAAACGGTGCGTTCATTGCTTTTCATGGGTCTACTATAAGGGACCCGTATCCGCAAGCAGGATACTTTATTGGCTTTGTGCCTTTTAAGGATGGCGCTCCATCCGGACCCTGGGAAGTGTTTGCCGATGGCTTCTCCAAGGTAGATACCATAGTTACTACCAGTCAGGCAGGCTACAGACCAATGGGTATTGCTATGGGACCTGATGGATCGCTGTATATTAGTGAAAGTGAAGAAGGGAAAAATCTGGCGCATTATGTTTAAAGGTGATAAAACGGACTTTGGTCAGGAACAGTTGGCAGCAATGGAACAACGGAAACTACAACCCAACATTAAGACCCCGGATGAAGTGTCCGACGACCTCACACCGTTAATGGCAGAAGCTGGCGGAAGACTCTATAGTCAGCACTGCAGCGCCTGTCATATGGCTGATGGCAAGGGCGATGGGATCAGGTTTCCGCCGCTTGATGGATCAGAATGGGTAACCGGAAATAAACGGGAACTGATAAAAATAATACTCAATGGACTAGAGGGTCAAATTACCGTTAAGGGCGAATCATTTTTGGGCACTATGCCTCCTTTGGAATACTTAACAGATATGGAGATATCGCTGTTACTCACCTATGTCCGAACGAATTTCAGTAATGATGCAGTTGGAGTGCGAGAAGATGATGTGAAAAGGGTAAGAAGGGGAAATCGAGTGCGGGAAGATGTATGATGAGCAGTAAGGATCTGAAAGAACTATATAGTTTACTCTAAGTTAACTATATAGTTCTTTTACCACAAAATTCACCAGGACGATCTCAGCTACAAGGGGACCGCGGGAACCCCTATCTGCCTGATACCCCACCTACCTTAGTGGTTCTCAAAATTATTTTAATCGTACCGACTGCCTTCAGCATGGGCTGATGATACACTTAACCGCTCCATTACTGGTGACATTTTCACATTTTTATCACGGTATTCATTCAAACTCTTAAGAATATAATCCAGGAGACCAACAGCTTTTAAGATGTAAGGGCCTTTGTTTAGCATCACACACTCAGCATTTAAGGCGGTTGCCACATCTGTAATCTCGGATCGCGAGGGAATTCCCTTTTTCGCCAGGGTTTCTAACACCTGGGTGGCCCAAACATCAGGAATGTGAGCGGCATTACACAATGAGAGGATCTCCTGCTGAATTCTCGCCATATTCTCCCACCCCGATTCAATGGCCAGGTCTCCCCGGGCAATCATCACCCCGAGAGGATAGTTTTTCATTCCTTCCAGCAACATATCCGTAAGGCTTTTAAAAGCATTTTGAGTTTCAATTTTTAAAATTACGCCCAGCTTATTAAGTACCCCAAGACTTTCAAGATCAGTCAGCAATGCCCTGACATCGTCAGGTGAATTGACAAAGGAAAAGTTGACTACATCGGCATGTCGAGCAATGAACTTCAGGTCTTCCCTGTCTTTTTTGGTCAGCCCCCCCATTTGCAGGTTAGTTTCCGGTAAATTAATCCCCTTATCAGCTTTGAGATATGAACCGGTAGCTTTAGCATGGACGATCTCTACCTGGATTTCATTTTTGTCAACCTTCCTAATCACTCCGGCAATCTTGCCGTCATCGAACAAGATTCTTTCTCCTTTTTTTACATAATCAAAAATCTCCTGGGAGGTGCAGGAAACAAATGCTGCTTCCATCATTACTCCTTCCTCAGTGTATTGAGCTGGTCTCCCGGGGATTTGCTTTTTTATGATTCTGAGCGTTTCCCCTATTTTTAATAACAATGCCTGTTCCAGGGCTGGTAATTCCCTGACTTCACAACTCCTTTGAGATCCGGCTACAGTTAGAATAGTACCAGTTTTAATATAACTGGTGTTTTGGCAAGTTGCCAGGGTTTTCTCGGGCTCGGTGGCTTCGACCAGGAAGGTTCTTCGTTTGTTTCTAGCATCCCTGGAAGTAATTTTGTCGCCCTTTCTTAATAATCCCAACCAATTTTCGTCCACTGCAAGCTCGTTATTAGGGCCTTGGTGCAATTCAGAGACTAGCAGTATCCTGGCCGGCTCAATTACTTGTCCAAATTGATTCCGTTTCGGGCGAAATTTCCGCACTTGAGGGCCCGGCTCAATCCAAGCCGTTCTAATCTTTGGGCCGGCCAGGTCCATGGATATGCGACAGTTCTTTTTCAACTTTTTCTTAGCCCTTGATAAGTTTTCTATCATCATCTTCCATTCTGTGGGACCATCATGTGCACAATTAATTCTAACGGTGTTCATTCCGGACTCAAGTAGGTTATGAACCAGCTCATAATCATAGGCTGCTTCGCTGGGAAGTGTTACCATAATCCGTACCCTGCGGCCTTTCGATCGGTAACCAAGTAGTTTCTTAGTATGGGCATTTAGTACTTTTCTGGCTTTTTTAATGGAAATATTCCTGGTTTCCTGATCGGAGGGCTTGTCACCAATAAGCGTCTTTAGAATATATCTGCAGTTTTGTAAACTTGCAAGCACGTGAGGTTCTGCTCTGGCTATTCTCGAAAGCCCGAGGTCACCAAGGTTATTTTGTAAGCTGGTAATGTCTATAGTACGTAAGGCTCGGTAATGAATTAGATTTTGAGCGCTCTTTCGAAAAGAACTATGGACTTGCTCAATTAAAGGTTTATAATCTAACTCAACTTTATTGATTTTACCCAGTATGGTCTCAATTTCCAAGATTAATGCATTGATCTTTTCCGGCTTTATTTTCATACTGCTTAATCTGAGTAGTTAGACTCTAGACGGGCACAAAAAACCAAACACACTCACACGGAAAGTGATGCCTGTAGCATTGCTCGTGCATAGGCGACATTATAGGTTAATCCGGCAAATCCACCTCCGCCAGGGTAATAAGGATTTATACCTGCTTTTCGATCATAATCCAAAGCCCGCTGATGTTCAGGGTAAAGACCAAATGAATACTTCATACTGACAAGCTCTTGCATGACCGCAAACATATTTACCAGTCCGTTGTCTGGGAATACCTCCACATATTTAACATAAGGCTCATCTACCAGAACATTTCGGAAATGCACATGATTAATGCGATCACGCGCTCCGAGATAGCGGCAGACTTCAATTGGATCTGCTCCTGTTTCACGGGTTACTCCACAGTCGAAAGTCATGCCATTTGCCGGGCTGTCCACCATATCCACCAACCTCTTCCAATCATCAAAAGTGGCAAGGATCTGATCGGAGCCATGACTGACAGGGATAGGTGGGTCGTTGGGGTGAACCGCCATACGCACACCAGCCTCCTCCGCGGCTGGAATCACTGCTTTCAGAAAATAGGTAAGGTTTGCCCACAGGTCTTCTGAACTATGATTACCAATATCAGGATCTGCAGGAAGATCTTTTACCGAAGCATAGTCAAAGCCTGTATATCCGGCGCCTCCACGTCCTTCCACTTCATAATATCCTTCCATGAGTCGGTGTGCATAAAAATTATACTCGACTACCGGGATCCCGGCAGCCCCGGCTGCTATAAGCGAATTCCGGACTTCTTCGATTTCCTGGTCACGACCCTCCCTTCCGTAAATAGTGTTAGGGAAACCGCCAATCATCATATTGATGACACTTAATCCTTGCGAACTAAAACGGTCCAAAATCGATCGGAGTTCAGCCTCTTCCCAGGGAATTGGAGGTCCTCCCATCAATACATGATCCACGCCAATCTGTTTCATACTCCTCATGGATTCGATATCGGCATTGCGAGAAACTCCAGTACATATCTTAGGAGTGCCAGGCCCTTCCGGTACCGGCCATTCTATAGTGCTGGAAATGCCAGATTCAGTGGCAGCCTGTTGAGTTTCACATCCGGCAGAAAGACCAAGTGCAGACAAAGCGGTAATATTTGCACTTTGCTTGAGAAATTCCCTTCGTGTGTTTGACATGGTTTTCAGGTTAAATTGAGGTCTACAATAGACATTTTAACAATTTACAAAATACCTTGAATTAATTTTCATGATGCCAAAAGCAGACCCTTGTGAAATATCAAACATCGATATGTAACTAATCTAAATTACCAAGAAGAGGCTGCTTCCAATACCTCCTTGACCCTATGTGCTACCACTCTTTCCTGACCAGGCTCCATCATCCAGGTACTGACAACCACCGATTCTTTGTCCCCATGTGCCTGTATTGACGGGTGCCCCAGCAACAGCTTTTCACGTACCTCCCCTGTTGTGATCTTGATGTTGGACTGGTCCCAACTAATGCGCAGTGTAGGTACTTGATTGGCAATTTCCGGTAAATATGTTTCTGCTTCAACACCTTTTACCGAGGTTGCGCGCTCTCTGATGAGCTTGATTTGATCTTCCCACATGCTCCATTCCCTATCATGGTCCTTGGCCAGATACATTTCCAGGGCCACTAACATTCCAAGTATCTCTTCCTTATTTACCTTCATTCCACGTCCCAAATTGGCTCGGGGCGGTGTGTGCAGTCTGGCGGCCTCAATGTATTTTCGTTTACCTAACAACAGGCCGGCACTTTGTGGGCCGCGGAGGCCTTTTCCACCCGAAAATGTCACCAGGTCAAAGCCCATTTTGGTGTATTTGAAAAGGTTTTCAACAGGCGGAATATCAGAAGCACAATCATTGAGGGTTGGAATACCATATTTCTGGCCCATTTCAACCCATTCTTCGTGCTTGATCTCGCCCTTGCCGTTTTCCCTGTTAAGGAACCACAACATAGCGGTTTTGTCATTGATTGCCTGTTTCAGTTCTTTTGGGGTTTTCACCAGCACTAATTTTGCTCCAACATTGGTCATAGCACGACTATATCCACCCATATGTGATTCCTGTAAGATCACCTCATCCTTCAAGCCAGTAGTATCAGGCAATTGATCAACGATCTTCTGGTTCAGACCCGAAATCACCCCGGCGGTGGCTATAGTCATGGCTCCAAAACAACCTGACGACACGGTAGCATACTCACAGTCCAGTAGTTCTGCAATTCGTTCCCCCACCTTATCCTGAAGATTATCTAAATCTACATATTGAGAGCCGCTGGCTTTTATGGTATCCAGCACTTCATCGGGCATCAGGCAACCGGTCATGGAGGTAATAGGTCCCGCGCAGTTGATAAAAGTGCGTAGTCCTAGCTCCTTGAAAAGGTTGCGATTATAAGTTGATGTGACTTGTGCTATGGCTTTTGCCGGGGCCCCTGAAAATAACCCCATTCCTGCCAATCCACCTAAAAATGGAATTGCCGACAGATTTCTCAAAAGACTTCTTCTGGTAATCATTGAATTTTGGTTTTACAGTTTAGAACAATTTTATCCCGGTTGGTAATGTAATCAATTTCGACTAGGTTTGGGGCTTCACCACTGTTTGAGGAAGACCAAATTATTAAACTATGATCAAAAACTAAATGTACAATGAGTGGAATTAAGAGATATGGCGCTGATAAATTTAAAGTTGCAGGGGTAGCCATGCCGTTTGTCAAAGCCGCAGAAGCAGATGGATGGCTGTTTGTTTCCGGACAAGTTCCTATGGAAGACGGTGAAATAATAGAGGGCGGTATCGTCCCTCAAACGCACAAAACCATACAAAATTTACTGGCTATTCTCGACGAAGCGGGTTATAAAAAAGAGCACATCGTGCGATGCGGGGTATGGCTTGATGACCCTCGTGATTTTGGGATTTTTAACAAAATCTATGGTTCTTACTTTGGTGGAGAGCATGCTCCTGCACGAGCTTGTGTCCAGGCGGTAATGATGATAGATTGTAAAGTGGAGATCGAATGCGTTTGCTACAAGGATAACTAATATGAATCTCTTTGATTCTTTACCTGTTTCCTGAGGTGCATCTGATGAGAAACTTTCTGATGAAAAAGCACCAGGATCAGGCTTAAAAAAGAAAGTCCCAAGAGCAAAAGTAAATCCAATCTGATCTGATAAATAATATCGGGAATAATGTTCAATAGTGAGGCCACAAGTGTCAAAATGGCTGCCAAAGTGAAGACAGGTATTATCTTGAGTTTTGAAGCTTTGGGGTAAAAGATACCTGTAAATATCATTGGGGCAAGCAAAGAGGTGCCTGCAAAACTTACTCGTGCCAACAAAACCAGTTCGTCACTACTGAGCAATGCAAAAATAAGTGAGACCACAGCAAATATGCCAATTGCAATCCTTGCTTTATTCACCATTCGCTGGTCTTCTCCCCTGAGTAATGAGCGGGTCTCTCCTCCTAATGCAAAGAGTTGAGAATCCGCAGTCGAAATAGCTGCAGCAAATAGACCAATAATGACAAATGCACCCAGGTAATGTGCATGATCATGGATTAAAGTATCCGCCAGAAACTCTGCTGTGCTTGCCTCCGGATATTTGATGGCGCCATAGATTCCGATAAAAACTGTCGGTAAGAAAGCGAGAATGGTAAATGATCCCAAGCCAATAGCCGTACGAAAAAGTGCTCGGTGGTCTTTCATGATTATCAATCGCGTTGATACCTGGGGTTGGGTAAAGGGGACCATGATAATAGCAAGCATAGAACCAAACAAAAACTGGAAGTCAAACAAACCCTCCGGGCCAGGTGTTGAGAGTAAAGCCTCATTTTGTGATTGAACGGTGGCAAACATTTCTTGCAGGCCTCCAAGTTTATCAAGACAGGTCAATCCGATGATCCAAATAACTACTAATAACAATCCCCCCTGCAACGCATCACTATATATAATTGCTTTTAGGCCCCCGATTTCACTATACAGCAACATAATGATGACCATTCCAACGGCATAAATCCACATGGGCAACCCATTGGGAAACCCCTCTGCCAGGAACATGGAAACACCCCTAATCTGGATGGCCACGTATGGAACCAAAAATATAAAGGCACCGATAAAGGCCACATAACCGGCCAGTTTTGATTTGTAACAGTATTGCATAAATCCAGCCATGCCATAGTACTGTACATGTGCGGTCTTCTTCCTTATGTAATACCCCAACCACAAAATACCAAATACCATTACCAGGTCAGATACGCCTACAAATATCCACGCTCCAACACCATGGTTACGGATGAAATCAGGCATACCCAACAACGTAAAGGTGCTAAAAATGGTAGCAGCAAAAGTAAAAAGTCCTAGAAAGGAACCGATGTTGCTTCCTGCAAGAAAATAGTTCTTACTGTCTTTCTCCTTCTTACGGGTCATAAGTGTGAAGGAAATCAGCAGCCCTATATATATGGTGCCTACAATAAGTAAAGTTTTTGCCATGAAGATTGCTAGGGTTCTCCGGAACCAGTCTTATGGTCTTCACTACCGGGGTGAACTATTGAGCCAATGATGGTGATGAGAAGTAAGATGAAAGTAATCAGCAGGCCTACCCAAAGTGTATAAGGTATACCCCAAAGGGTTGGTTCAAACTGGTTATCAGGCGTAACCAAAGGAGTAAAAGTTAATATGGCAATAGCCAGTACTGCAGTATAGCAAATTTTCCATATTATCGACTTCGTCATTCGGTCTGTTTGTATGATCGTAAAATAAACAAAAAGCCATACATGTCAGTCAGTATTTTCATTAACTTAAGTTTCCTGGGTCTAAAATTAAATTGCATAATAGTTCTTCTCCGATTTTGTGAAATTCAAAACCTAAATCTTTTTTAGTATTATCAGCGGAGCTTCCGTATCTTTCTCTCTGATGTGGTTAATTTAAACCAGACATCAGGCTTCAGTGGACACCAGCACTGGAGTAATTTATTTAACGCCAAATTTAAAATAGAAAATCATGAATAGAATAACTGCCGTGCTTATCCTGTTTCTTTTCACCTTATTAAATTCTGTCCATGCCCAGGACATCGACCTGCTGATAAAGAATGGTCATCTCATCGATCCGAAAAATAATATCGATGGTACTATGGATGTTGCTATAAAGGACAATAAGATCTTAGAGGTGGCAAAGAATATTTCGGCCGATCGTGCTACCACCGTGGTAGATGCTAAGGGACTCTATGTTACTCCCGGTCTAATAGACCTACATGTACACAACTTTACCGGGTCACATAAGGACGCGGCTTACAGCAATGGTTGGAATAGTGTTGCACCGGATGGATTTACCTTTCGGGCTGGTGTCACTACTGTGGTAGACCAGGGTTGTGCCGGCTGGAGGAATTTTGGAATTTTTAAGCGGAACATCATCGACAAATCGAAAACCAGGGTATTGGCCTTTGTGAATATTGTTGGTTCGGGGATGAAAGGGGGAGCAATTGAACAGAACCTGGCGGATATGGATCCCAAATTGGCAGCCATGGCGGTCGCTAAATACAAAGAAGATATTGTCGGGGTGAAAGTAGCTCATTATATGGGACCGGAATGGACCCCCGTCGAAAATGCCGTAAAGGCAGGGGAACTGGCCGATGTACCGGTGATGGTTGATTTTGGACACCATGACCCACCATTATCCCTGGAAACCCTGTTGATGGAGAAACTGCGCCCAGGTGATATGCTAACTCACTGTTTTGGAGACACTGAGAATAGAGGACATGTGGTAGATGACAATGGCAAGTTAAATCCATTTACCCTCAGGGCCCAGGAAAGAGGAATTATCTTTGATGTGGGTCACGGAGGCGGCAGCTTCGCGTTTACTCAGGGAATACCAGCAGTCGAACAAGGCCTTAAACCCAATTCCATTAGCACTGATCTTCATATAGGCAGCATGAATGGCGGCATGAAGGATCAACTAAATGTCATGTCAAAGTTTCTCAATATGGGCTTGACCCTGGAAGAAGTTATTGTCCGATCTACCTGGAATCCCGCTCAATACATCAAGCGAACTGATTTGGGTCAGCTGTCAGTTGGCGCTGAGGCCGACTTGGCAATTTTGGATTTATTGGAGGGTGAGTTTGGGTTTATCGACGTTAGAGGATTTCGTATGGATGGTACCCAAAAGCTGGAATGTGAATTGACGGTCAAGGGGGGGAAGGTGATGTGGGATTTGAATGGGATTTCAAGGCCGTTGTGGACGGAACAGTAGATCTCAGACCTCAGATCTCAGATCTTAGATTTCTCACGCATTGGTTTTCTGGATATTCGTTGATCTTGGTGCAACCCAGAAAACTAGATTAAATTTGGCCAATGAACTCATCACTTATAATTCATAATTAACGAAGTGTCGACTTCCCGTCAACTCGCTGCCATCATGTTTACTGACATTGAGGGCTACACCGCCCTGATGCAAAAAGATGAGCAGTTGGCTATTCAGATGCGCACCCGGCACCGGGATATTTTCAACAACGTCACAGAAAAACATCATGGCAAGATCCTGCAGTATTATGGGGATGGCACTTTAAGTATGTTCAACAGTGTTGTGGATGCGGTAAACTGTGGTGTCGAACTGCAGCAGTCCTTTTTGGCAGCTCCGGAAATACCAGTACGCATTGGTATTCATAGTGGTGATATCACCTTACTTGGAGATGAGATAGCCGGTGATGGGGTCAACATTGCTTCTCGAATCGAATCACTGGCCGGTCCGGGGAGTGTGCTGATTTCCAGAAGGGTGTACCAGGAAATCAAGAATCATTCTAGATTCCAAGTAGTATCATTTGGAGAGATATCGCTTAAAAATGTGAAGAACCCCATGGAGATCTACGCGCTGGCAAACGAAGGATTGAAAGTCCCTGACCGGTCTAAGGTCCGGAAAATGGCCCTGCATAAAATGGGGGTGGGGTCCACAGGGAAGCGGGTATTGCTAGCAGCAATCGTTTTGTTTGTGGTAACATTTCTTTATGGTGCGTTTCTATGGTACCAGCAGAATCAGTCTGTTGGAGAGGCCATTGGCCCAAAATCTATTGCAGTATTACCCTTTGTAAATCTTAGCAACGATCCCTCACAAGAATATTTCAGTGACGGCATGACCGCTGATTTGCTGTCTCAATTGGCGAAAATAAAGGATCTGCGGGTCGTCTCCAGGACTTCCGTAATGCACTACAAGAATACGGACAAGCCTTTGAAGATCATTGCAGCTGAACTTAACGCCACTCATATTTTAGAGGGAAGCGTACGCCGGCACGACAACCAGGTACGTATAGCGGTAAATTTAATAGATGTAAAAACTGATAGTCCTATTTGGTCAGTAGATTTTGACCGGGACATTAAGGACGTGCTTCAGGTGCAGCGTGAAGTCAGCCTGGAGGTGGTAAAATTGCTCAAGACTAATGTAACTGAAGCTGAAAGAAGCAGAGTTGAAAAAATCGCAACCACCAACCAGCAGGCCTATGATTATTATCAAAAGGGTCAAAATCAAATAAGGAGAACGGAAGGGACAGCGAGCCAATTGACTGAAGCGGTCAGGCTGTTTGAAGAAGCAATCAAGCTGGATCCAAACTTCAGTCTGGCTTATGTTGGGCTGGCCGATGCATATTTATCTCATGCCTCCTGGGGCAGGATTTCACCCAGGGAGGCCATTCCCAAGGCCAGAGCGGCAGCTCACCAAGCACAGGAACTTGATGACCAGCTTGGTGAAAGTTATCAAACATTAGGAGCAATTTACCTTCACCAACAGGACCATGAAACCGCGGAACTGTACCTTCAGAAAGCGCTTGATATAAGTCCCAACTATGCTGAAACCTATTCCTGGTTGGCTAAATTGAACCTGCTGCAGGGAAATTTGGATGAGGCGGTTAGATTCTTTCGTAAAGCCCAGGACCTGGACCCATTGTCTACCATATATACCGGATATATCATCTGGTCCTACTACATTAATGGTGAATATGAAAAGGCCATTGAAGTTTCCGAAGAGGTACTAATGGATCATCCTACGGACAGTTTCGTGCTTTGGAGTCTGGCAAATGTCTACATAGGCAAACAAGAGCAGTTCAAGGCCATTGAGATCTTTAAACGGAGAAATATTGGTACTGATACCAATTGGGCCCTGGGATACGCTTATGGTCGTCTTGGTATGCACGATGAAGCCAGGAAGATTCTTGATTACAACCTGAAGAAGGCAAAAGACAGTTATGTGCCAGCGATGATGATCAGTACTATTTATTTAGGGTTGAATGACTGGGACAAAGCACTTCTATGGTTGGAAAAAGCCATAGAAGAAGGAATTGCCCCCATAATGTTACCGGAGGTAATTATGGGACCTAAATTTGCACCATTGAGATTAGATCCCCGCTATCAGGAGTTACTCAACAATGAACTCATCCCTAATAACTCATAACCCATAACTAACAAAGGTGCCTGAATCCCGTCAACTTGCAGCCATAATGTTTACTGACATCGTTGGTTACACTGCTTTAATGGGTGATGATGAGGAAAAGGGTTTTGAATTACTTAAAAAGAACCGACAAGTCCAAAAACCACTTATTGCAAAATACCGTGGTAAGTGGATTAAAGAGATTGGTGATGGTGTATTGGCAAGTTTTAACTCCGTTTCTGATGCAGTATACTGCGCAGGTGCTATTCATAAAGCCTGTGAAAACGAGCCCGGCTTAAGCCTTAGGATTGGAATCCATGTGGGCGAAGTGGTTTTTGATGGAGATGATGTATTTGGTAGTGGAGTCAATATCGCATCCCGGTTGGAGTCACTGGCTCCGGTGGGAGGGATTCTGGTATCTGAATCTGTGTACAGGAATATTCAAAATAGGAAAGGGATTCACACTGAATTTATTGGAGAAGAAAACCTGAAAAATGTAAAAGATCCCATTAAGATTTACCTACTGAAGATCACTGATTTGGAAGTGCCTGCATCCAAAGTGCCGGAAAGGCAATCTGTGACCGCCATCAATGTTCCATGGAAGCCTAAAGATAAGAAGAAATTTGCCGCGGTTTTGTCGATAGCGTTACTGATAATTATGGCTTTTTTGTTTTTTGTCAATCAGGCAAAAGAGGATACTGCTGAGCAGCTTGTTATAAAAGTTGAACCTGAGAGTTTGTCAGTGGCGGTAATGCCTTTCCGTAACGATAGTGAGGACCCTCAGAATATTTATTTCTGTAACGGTTTGATGGAAGATGTGATCAACCAACTTTCTAAGATTGATGGGATACGCGTGCCCTCAATCACCTCAATGCTCTACTACCGCACTAATCCCCAACCTTATAGCATAATTGTGGAGGACCTTAAAGTGACCCACTTGCTGGAAGGTAGTGTGCGAAAACTGCATGATAGAGTGTTGATGAACGTCACCCTGATTGACGCAAAGGAAAATAGTCAGATATGGTCCAATCGATACGAGATGGACCTTTCCGTTAAGGAGGTTTGGGACATGCAGTTTGAAATTGCCGGTCAAATTATGAAGTCGATGCAGTTTACCCTGTCAGAAGATGTAAGGGCAAATTCTGAAGACATTCCAACCAGCAACTATCTTGCCTACGATAATTACTTGCGTGCCAAAGATTTTTTGAAAGCCTGGCATCTGGATGACAACAGGAAAGCTATTGACCTTCTAAAAGAAACCATTTTTCTGGACCCGAATTATCACGTGGCCTTAGCAGAATTGTCTTTCGCCTATAGTCAACGGACTGAGCTCACTAGCGGACATTGGTTGGATTCGGCAGGCTACTATGCACAACTGGCTGTGGGTATAAAACCGGATTTGGCGGAGACTCTGGTGGGCCAAGGTTATTACGAAACACTTGTTGGAGACACCAGGGAAGGCCTTCGACTTTATCAAGAAGCTTACGATCTAAACCCTAAAGTGCCTAATAATTTCTTGGGTTGGTGCCATATGCAAATGGGTAATTACCAATATGCTTTGGAATGGGCGCTTAAAATGTTAAAAGATGACCCAAAAAATGCTGTGTTTTATGTTGATGCCGCCGATGCTGCAAACGCACTTGGATTGTTTGCATCTGCAAGGACTTTAACTAATCAGGCGCTGGTGATACGACCTGATTTACAATGGGCTGTTCATAATGGTATCCAAACATATTATTATGAACATAAGTATGTGGACGCTTTGAAATTTGTTGAGGATATTAAGGACAAAGGAGACCTTGGAACTCATTATGAAGCTAATATATATCTAGCCCTTGCTTACTATAACTTGGGTGAATCAGAACTGGCACTATCTCTTCTGAAACAGCTCGTGGATGAACATGATGGAATGATGAGCGTAATGGATATCGCCGCAAAATACCTTGCAACTTCATTAATGGGTTTTATTTTGAAACAAACTAGTAATATCGATGAAGGACAGTCAGTATTGGAGGGGTTACTTAAAGATATTGAGCTTACTTTAAACGAACGATTTCCTGAAAAATCCATGATTCTAGCTTGCTGTTATGCCGCATTGGGCATGCAGGATAAATGTCTGGAGGCATTAGAAGGAAGCAATGGTGGTATAATGGTAAATTATTTCGATTTAGCCCTGTTTCCCAGTTTCGATATCATGAGAGAGGAGCCGGAGTTTCGGGAAATCATGAATGTCTTGAAAGAAAGGACAGGAGAAATGCGTGAAAATGTTTTGGCAAAAGGCTACAATGATGATATTCTAGGAACACTAACCAACTAAAATTTCTGATTTCTTCATAAATTTCATTCTTCCCACCAAAATGAAAATTCGTAAACCACAACTTCACTCATAACCCATAATTCATAACTAAACGTAGCCCATTATTTTATAGGCAACAATTCCCATTATTTCCCTAACAAGTATATGCCACTTGTTCAACGCTCCCGGCTCAGGAACAATGAAGGACATTATTTGTGGAGGATAGTCACCGGTTTTAAAGTCAGTACTAAAGCCGGTTGCCGGTACGCCAACCTTCTTAAAGCAGGCCAGGGATCGACGCATATGGAATGCAGAAGTAATTAAAAGATACTCGAAGTCCGGGTAATTTTTTTTGATGATTTCAGATACCGCAACCGCACTTTCCCTGGTGTTTCTGGACTGATCTTCCACAATAAGGTCCTCATCGGGGACTGCACACATCAGAAAGACTTCACGCAACTGGGTGGCTTCCCTTATATGCGATTGGGTCAAAGAACCCGTACCGCCACTGATGATTATTTTTTGAATCTTGCCGGCTTTATATAATTGAATGGCATGAGTCACCCGGTCGGCGCCTTCTGCCAAATAGACCCGGTCGTGTGGTAATTTTTCTTTTTTGACAACCCCTGTCAGTACGATACCCACCGTCTGTGACGATGTTTGGAGGTCCATTGGAGTAGGGGGGATCTCCCACCATTTGAATACCGTATTGATCAAAAATGAGTTGCTGCAAATTATTAGTAGCACTATAGAAAATGTCTGTAGGCGCTTTTTCCAAGGCCGGGATTTCAAAAAATATGAGATAACCAATGAACCAACGATTAAGGTCAATGGCATGATCAGGTATGGGATGGTCTTAGATAGTATAAAAAACATAATCAAAAGTAAATATGGTTATGAAAGGGTCCAGCCTTAATAAAGTGGGCCTAACACCCGGCATAAAGACTCTTTAATTTTTTGCTTTCTGGGTCGTACTAAAAATTCCTGAAGGCGAATTTCCTCGCTATCAGCGATGTCTTGAAGGAAACTTTCACGCATTTCATCGGCTATTTTGGGGTCATAGATCAGTGCGTTCACTTCAAAGTTTTTATTAAAACTTCGACCGTCCATATTGGCGGTTCCTATGGAGGAAAATACTCCATCTACCATCATGATCTTTCCATGGTTAAAACCTTTTTGATAAATGAACACGTGAACACCTGCCCGTATTAATTCTTCCGCATATGAAATCGAACCATAGCGCATGGTATTTAGATCGGACCGACCTGGTAGAATTAATTTTACATCCACGCCGCTCAATGCCGCAGTTTTCAATGCCGTAAGAATGCTCTCATTCGGCATAAAATAAGGTGTAGAGATATAAATGAACTTTTCAGCAGTGGTTATGGCGGTAAAATAGGCCTGCATGATGTTTGACCAGTCGGAATCTGGTCCGCTGGAGGTTATTTGTACCAGTAGTTGGTTTTGCACTGAATGAGGGGGAAAATAACGGTCACCCTGCAGATAGCTTTTTGTTACAAAATACCAGTCAACAATAAAAACCGTTTGCAAACTTTGTACGGCATCTCCTTCCAATTTAAGATGAGTATCCCTCCACTCTCCCAGCTCCAAGGTACCCTCAATATACCTATCGGCGATATTCAGGCCGCCTACAAACCCCACTTTTCCATCTACTACAATTATCTTGCGATGATTCCGGTAATTGATCTTGTTAGCCACCAGGGGAAATCTTACAGGCATAAAAACGCCTACCTCCACGCCGCTTTTTTTAAGTTCTCTCAAAAAGCGTTTACTTAAACTCCAGCTGCCGATGGCATCAATAATCAACCGGACTTCCAGGCCCTGGGAAGCCTTTAGTATTAACAAGTCTTTTATTTTGTTGCCAATTTTGTCGTCTTCATATACATAATACTCAAGATGAATATGGTCCCTGGCTTCACTTAATGCTTCGAGAATAGCAGCGAAAGTAGCTGTCCCATTTTGGAGAATATTGACTTTGTTTTTGGCAGTTAATAAGGCTTTGCTGTTGTTTAGTAGTAATTTAATGATGTTTGATTTTATCAGAATTCCCTGATGATTTGAGGTAATTCCGGACAGGTCCTTGATCTGATTCTGGCTCAACTCTTCAATTCTAACCAAATCAGTAAGTCCTTTTCTGGAAAAGATTTTAACCTTCCGGAAATTTCTGCCAAAGTTTAAATACAGGACCAGGCCAACGAATGGCATGAGAATAAGCACCAGCACCCATGCAAGGGTAATTTCAGGGTCCCTGTTCTCTTGAAGAAGAGAAAATACCATATAGGCAATCAACAAAAGATAAAGTGACAACCCAAGAATTACCAGGGTATTAGATAAATTCCATTCGATCAAAGCCGTAAAAGATGATTACTGCTAAAAGTACCTATATAATGCTAATTCTTCAATAATGAGTGCTATATAGGCCAATAGTCTTTTAATATTTGATGTAGTTGGTCCAGGTTTCTATTGAAAGCAGTATGTACTGCGGGATCGGAGCTGGTACTTTCTTCCATGAACTCAGGAGATTTCCCATTGATACCATCCACAAACTGGAAGATCGCTTTTGGCAGAATATCGAGGTTGTATCCTCCTTCCAATACCGCAAAAACTTCCTCAAAATTACTCCTTAACCAGGCACCGCATTGGTGGTAACAACCCAGGCTAAGTTGGAGTTGAAGTAAAGGATCTAGCTGGTGGCCATCGAATCCGGCGGACACTGCTACTATCTCAGGACCAAAGGCCTGGGCAATGGGGAGTATATAATCTAAACCATTCCGAAATACATCGTCCCCGGAAGCGGGTGGCATAGGAAGGTTTATAGTAAAGCCCTGACCTCGACCAGATCCAATTTCATCCACCCATCCGGTTCCTGGAAAAGCGGGATATTGATGTAGTGAGCAATATAAGACCTGTGGGTGGTCATAAAACACAGAACTGGTGCCATCACCCAGGTGGCCATCTATGTCCAGAATGAATACTTTTTTTCCTTGATTGGTCAAAAACCGCACGGCTATTGCAATGTTGTTAAAAAGACAAAATCCAGAGGCCCTTTGAGGGTAAGCGTGATGCCCTGGCGGTCTGACCAAAGCGAACCCACCAGAGGTTGCTGCAGTGATACTTGCTCCTACTGCTGCACAGCCGGCCAAATAACTATTCGCACTAGTGAGGGTATCATTGTCAAGAGGAAGAGACTGCATACAAGACTGCCTGACGTTTTTGATATGGTCACTGGTATGGACCAGTTTTAGAAATTGTTCGCCAGAGTGAGCGACATTGTTAGGTAGATCTCTGAATTTATCAAGACGTTCAATACATTCCGGGTGTCCGCCGGTATCATGAAGCAAGCAGTCTGAAGAAAAAATGAATTCCATCGATTAGTAAAGGACAGAATTATCTCAGTATTTGGTCACTGTGTTCGATGGCTTTGACCTTGTCAATGATATTCTCAATTACTCCATTTTGATCTATTACGAAAGTAACCCGGGCTGTTCCCATATATTTACGTCCGTACATCGATTTTTCCACCCAGGTTCCATAGGCCTGGTGCAGGTGTTTTTCAGTATCAGCCAATAAGGAAAAGGGCAATTCGTGCTTGGCAATGAACTTTTGGTGAGATTTACTGTTGTCGCTGCTGATACCTAGTATTTCATATCCAAGGTCTTTGAATGATTGGTAATTGTCCCTTAGATTACAGGCCTCTTTGGTGCAGGTGGGTGTATTGTCTCTGGGGTAGAAGAACAGCACCAGTTTACTGCCCCGGTAATCTGATAGCTTTGCGATGTTGCCAGATTCATTCTGGATCTCAAAATCCGGGGCTTTATCCCCTGGTTTAAGTGTCATATTAGAATTGAGCTAAATAACGTCATCTTAAAAAAAGCACCGTAAACTGAATAAGGTGCTTATTTTTAATGTAAATACAAAAGCGGGAACACCTTCTTACGAAACTATTCCCGCTTAATTCTACAACATCCGTAGATCTTGAAGAACTCCAAGTTACAGTTATTCTGGCTTCCTTTTCGAAGTCAATTCCGAAGAACTGACTAACTCCGAGTCTAACATGTTAAAGTCCGTATCGACCTTTCCAAATCCCGTAAGATCTGTTACAACCAATCCTTCATCTAACATATCCGGCTTTCTACAACCGGCCTTTTATCTCTCCTTGGTATACCAAATGTAAAGCCAAGATTTTACAACACAAAATAATCAGCGAAATACTTATACACCACTTTTGCACAGATTTATCCACCATCTCAGACTACTTCGGTTAGTTTAAGTGAACAAGTTTTTTAACAGTCAATATTACATTAGCAATGAATGGATTTAAACTTAAAAGGTTGTCAAAGGATGTTTCTGCAACTTGTAATCAATATTTGAATTGTAAGTGTTAATCAGAGCAAATAGTTATGTCACGCGGATTTTTTTTACATCAGGCTTATATTCGGGTTTATTCCTTTGAATTGGATCAAATGATCAGGCTTTATTCCAATTAGCCGTTGGGACACATCAAAAATTCCCAATAACTCCTCTTGCAACTATTTAGAAAATCGCACTTGGAAAGTGCCATTTTTTGTTTAAATTAATGTACTGGTTGCAAGTCGAGAACGGATATATGATATTACTTATCTTCCAAAATTTTAAATTTGTCGTAAAAATTCCGGTAAAAAAAGAAATATTGTATCCAGTTAATTAGGATATAGAGGTATTGGAATCATCCAATACCTTTTTTTATAGTAAAATTTGTAGCACAAATGTATCATCCACTATGGAGAATTTAAAAGCAACGACTACTGAGTTCCTGCTTCGAGAGGGTTTGATGGACCTCCATAAAACAAGCAAGCAATGGGTTTCTGAAGTTGATCTTTGGAAGTTTGAATTAGAATTCTTTCAAAAATTACTCGATTCCAATGCCCGCAAGGTAACTACCTATAAAGGAAAAAAGACCATTGGTCACCTTCAAACTCTTATTACCTACTACCAGGGGGAACTGTTAGACGAGTTTGCTAAAGCCGTACGGAAACATCAAAAATATCTAAACCGGATCATCACCGGAGAGGAGTCTGATGAGGAATCATACCGGGTAAAGCATGACATTATAGATGATAAAATTACCAGTTTCAAAGACAGCTTTAAGAGCTACAAGCAGGAGTTATTTCAGTTTGTTTCTGAACTGATCTGACAGTTAATAAATTCAAATAGTCAAGCCCCGCGGTACGTGGGGTTTTGTGTTTTACAGCAGGCTGTTTCCGTATTGGAAGCTTGGTGTGAAGCCAATGGTTGCATATTGACCAGAAACACTTATTTTACTGCTTCCAAAACGTGTTGGACAGTTTTGTTTGTAATATGAATATGAAAAACACTTTCATTGTATTCACTATGGTGCTTGCCACCGGTGGATCTTTACATAGTCAAATTGAAACGACATCAGATCTTCCAAATATATTATGGCTTACTTCAGAGGACAACAGTCCTTTTTTAGGCTGCTATGGTGATGAGTTTGCCACTACCCCTAATCTGGATAATCTGGCATCCGAGGGGTTTCTATACACCCATGCATACGCCAATGCACCCGTTTGTGCACCTGCCAGGAATACCATTATCACTGGTATATATGCAACTTCAGGGGGCAATCAGCACATGCGCAGTCAATATAAAATGAGTGACAGCATCAGGTTATATCCAACATATTTAAGGGAGTTGGGGTATTACTGTACAAACAATGTAAAGACGGACTATAATATAGATTTCAATCAATATGGAGGTACTTGGGACGAGTCTTCAGATTCAGCACATTATAACCACCGAAAAGCAGGTCAACCTTTTTTCGCTATTTTCAATACAACCATATCACATGAGAGTTCAGTGCATAAATGGACACCAACAGAAGAGTTAAGACATGATCCTGACAAAGTTCCCATTCCACCTTATCACCCCAGAACAGAAGAGATGCAGCATGACTGGGCCCAATATTATGACAAGGTGGAAGACATGGATAGCTGGATTGGGGAAAAACTAAGGGAACTGGAAGATGCAGGACTCTCTGAGAACACTATTGTATTTTACTACGGAGACCATGGCGGGGTATTGGCCAGAAGTAAGCGGTTTGTTTATGAATCAGGTACTCATATTCCGTTCATTGTTCGTATTCCTGAAAAGTATAAGCATTTGTTTCCAAATGAAGAAAAGGGGACAAAAGTTGACCGCATGATCAGCTTTGTTGACCTTGCCCCTACATTATTGAGTATTGTGGGGATGTCTATCCCGAATTACATGCAGGGGAGTGCTTTTCTGGGATCCCAGAAAACATCTGACCCTAAGTATGTGTATATGTTCAGGGGAAGAATGGATGAACGCTATGATATGTCCAGGGCATTACGGGATAAGCAATTTCGCTATATAAGAAACTACCTGCCTCATCGCATGTACGGTCAACATTTATCATACTTATGGAGAGCCCCTTCAATAGGTTCGTGGGAGCGCGCGTACTTAGCTGGTGAATGTAATGCCGTTCAAAGTGTATTTTGGAACAGTAAGCCTTCGGAAGAGCTGTATGATACCGAAAGTGACCCTTGGGAGGTGAAAAATTTGGCGGATGACCCTCAATATACCGATGTGCTGGTGAGGATGAGAAAAGCAAATCATGACTGGGTACTGGATATAATGGATACCGGTATTATACCTGAGCCGGATTGGCGGGATAGGGTAGGGGAAATGCCAATGTATGATTATATGAGAGAGAATAATGTGAATATAACAGCAATAGTTGAGGCGGCAGAGCTGGCAAGTTTGGGTAAAGAGGAGAACCTTTCAGATTTTATGAGCTACCTGGGGAATGACGATCCTGCGGTCAGGTATTGGGGGGCCACTGGTTTGCTAATTTTAGGAACAAAGACATCTTTATCTATTCAAGCTTTGAAAGAAGCTGTCAGTGATCCATCATCTTCGGTGGCAATTGTGGCTGCGGAGGCGTTATATAGCCTTGGAGAAAAAGAATTAGCTGAACAGGTATTTCTTGAAAAATTGAACGCTGACAATTTTGTTTCAACATTCGCTCTTAATTCTATCGATATTCTAAATATTAATAGTCCCAAGGTCAAAACTGGAGTTCAGAAATACCTGGGCGAAGCCAAGCATAACTATAGTAAACGGATTGCTACCTCGTTAGTCAATAAATGGGATTCAAGTTCAAAGTAACCGGTATAGGAAAATTCTTGTATGAGTGTAGGAACTTCGGAGATTCGATCATTCCTGAAAATTATTAAAGTATTTAATCTATATGCGTCATTTAATATTCATCCTGTTTTTGTGGTCTTCATTCAATGGAATAGGGGTAACAAGTCAAAAGGAATCCTTAAAAATTAAAAAAAATGATTTGTCAAAATTGTTGAAGTTGCTAACGAAGATAGAATCAAAAACTGAAGTTCCATTGTTCAAACTGCATTTCAAATCATTAAGGACCATGATTGAGGATACCACTTATGGTATACCTTGGGAAGCTAAAGACAGTTTATGGGTGTCCGACGCACTGGAATTTTTCAACAATGAAGGCTCCCTTTGGAGTACCTACTCTAATGGCTCAAAGCCGTTAATTATGAGTTTCGTATCACCTACTGACGGGAAAAGCAGCTATTACCAACTTTATTTGCCAAAGCCTTTTGACCCAACTAAGAAGGGTTATCCCTTTTATATGGAATTACACGGAAGTGGAGGAGGAAAAAATGACAATCCCAGGAAAATGCTCTTGCAGCCTTATCAACTAGAAAAACCGGGAATTACCTTGCAGGGTTTTAGGGGAGAAGGACTTTATATCAAGCCTTGGGGAAGGGGTGATAAAGGCTACCAGGATCAGGCAGAAACAGATATTTATGAGTGTTTGGAACATTTTGACAATCTTTTCCAAACTGATGAGAAAAGACAGTATCTATATGGATTTTCAATGGGGTCCATGGGTGCTTTCCGCATTGCACAAAAGGATATGGATCGATGGACAGCCATAGGATTTTACTCTGGACCTGGCAGGGATATTTCCCAGGAGCAAGCAAATTTATATAGGGATAAACCAGTATGGATTGTCTGGGGAGCGCTAGAACGAAGGGCAGAAGAAATAAAATCGATGAGAGATTATATGATTGAAGCCGGAGCTGAAGTGGAGTGGTATGAAGTTAAAGATGTAGGACATAAATATCTTTCGGAATATCAGGAAAAATTAATGGATTGGTTGAAAGAGCAAAAGAAATAATCGTTAATTGTAGTTATATATCATCAATATAAAAGATCAAACTGGATGAAAGTTTTGAATATTTTTGTAATGATTTATATTGATCACAAATGGATTTAGTAGCAGGGATTGATATCGGAGGTACAAAAACAAAGATTGGCTTGGTAACCAATTCCGGGGAATGCGTGGTGGCCATGAATTTCCGTACCAGGGAATATCCGGATTTTGATGATTTCCTGGACAAGACTACCCAGTCTGTGCATGAACTTATTCAGAGTATGCCTTCTAAAGTAAACCTGTTGGGAGTGGGTATTGGGGCACCTAATGCATCCAATAAGCGTGGAACCATCGAGTATGCCGCCAACCTGTCCTGGAAGGGGATTGTTCCACTTCGGGAAAAATTACAAGAACGGCTGAATCTTCCCATGAAAGTAACCAATGATGCTAACGCCGCGGCCTTAGGCGAGATGCTTTTTGGTAATGCCAAAGGGATGAAGGACTTTGTAGTTATCACACTGGGCACTGGTTTAGGTAGTGGGATTGTTGCAAATGGCAGTATGGTGTATGGTTATGATGGATTTGCCGGAGAATTTGGACATATTGCTATGCTTCCGGAGGATGGTAGAGTCGACGGTGTGGGCGTAAAAGGAGGGCTTGAGGCCTATGTTTCCGCTACCGGGCTAAAGCGAACCATACTTTACTTGATGAGTAAGTATCCGGATGAAAGCAGGTTCCGCAGCATTGCGTTTAACGACCTGCATGGGGAAGATATAACCAAGGCGGCTGAGGAAGGTGACATAATTGCCATAAAAGCTTTTCAATACACTGGAGAGATATTGGGCAAAGCACTGGCTAATTTCACTCTATTTTCCCAACCGGAAGCATTTTTTTTAGTAGGAGGTTTAGCCAATTGCGGTAAGTGGATCTTTGAGCCTGCCCAAAAGCATATGGAAGACCACTTGTTGGAAATGTATAAAGACAAAGTACGTATTTTGCCCTCCGGTATGGAAGGGAAAAATGCTGCGATATCGGGAGCAGCCGCTCTTATCTGGATGGATCAATGATATTCTTCCTGAATTAAAAACATATATTTATTAGTTTCTAATCAAGAGGCGCTTTTTAGGACTCAACTAGCTGTGCAACCGCCGGATTCATGCTGTATTTCCTTAAGGTCTGAAAGTGTGATTGAATGGCCCGTGCCATATTCGGGTGCTCATAGTAAAACAGCCCATGCTCTTGAACGATTTCCTTTACAATCTCTGATATTTTCCTGTAATGCACATGACAGATCTGTGGGAACAGGTGATGTTCAATTTGAAAGTTCAAGCCACCCAGATACCAGTTGAGTAACGCACTTCTTCGGGAGAAGTTAGCTGTTGTTTTTATTTGATGTACTATCCAACTGTCAGGAAATTCTTGTTTTAGATGAGCAGAATCATGATGATTATGTTCGGCAATATGGGCCAATTGAAAGGTCACGCTAAGTATAAATCCGGCCACAAAATGCAAGGTCAAAAACCCTATCAGTATGTAAATAATAGAAATATCCAACACTAGCCAGGGAATCAGCACCATATATAAATAGTACAGTATTTTGGAGGAAATAAGTACCATCAATTCGTTTCTGTAGCTCTGCTTTTTATCGCCCATTTCCTTATGAAGGGTGGTGAATTGCCGGAAATCTTTAATAGTTACCCAGCTAAGCGTACCAAGAAGGTACAAAAACCAACAATAGTAGTGCTGAAAACGATGAAACCAATACCAGTCAGAATACGGTGACAACCGCAGCACATCTCCGTTGTCAAGATCTTCATCGGCCCCATAGATATTGGTAAATGTGTGGTGTTTTACATTGTGTTGAATAATCCAGTTGAATCTGTTTCCACCAATAAGATTCATGGAGTATCCCAAAAAGCTGTTTATTTTCGGGTGTGAACTATAGGCGCCATGATTGGCGTCATGCATTACCGACATGCCAATTCCGGCCAAACTTAGTCCCATTATAAAGGTAAGCATCCACATTGCATACAATGGCATAGGGATAAGCAATATGGTGAAATACAATCCAAAGTAGCTCCCAAATAACACCAAAGACTTAAACAACATTTTACCGTCGGCCTTTTTTGATATATTATTATTTTTAAAATAGGTATTTACCCGGTCCCTGATGGCTTTTTGAAGCGGATTGGATGAAACAGGATTGTTAAATTTTACTTTCATTTTAGTTTATTGGGTACCAGATAACCCCGGCTAAGAACGGCATTGACAAGACAGTGCAGTTCGTTAGCAAAGGGTCAAAAAATCCTGAAAATCATATTAATAATAAGATGACCTTTTACGAATGCACAAAGATAGAACAATTTTATCATAAAATTTTTGGATGGGCAGCGAAGCCATCAGATTGCAGTAGTTTGATGATTTTAGGGGAAATCATCAGTTTCAGGGGTAACAAAAAGGAAAAAATCAGTCTAAATAAAAATCAGTCTAAATAAAATCAGCTTGATTTAGGTAGTTGAAAGCGGCTTCCAGGTTTCCAAACGGATCATCGGTGCGCTCGTCTTCCACAAAGTAGTAAGTTATGCCAGCCTTACCTTTAATATTAAATATGGATTCAAAATCCACGATGCCTGTGCCCACAGTGGTTTGTTCCAGATCTTCAGCTGCATCTTTCACATGGAATGAACAGAATCGTCCGGGATATTTTTCGATAAGCGCTACAGGATCGGCTCCACCTTTCACTACCCAATAAAGATCCAGCTGAAATGATACCAGGTCGGGTTGCGTTTCTTTTAACAGGATTTCTAAAGCTACCTCGTCCCCTTGTTTCTTAAATTCAGCATCGTGATTGTGGTAACCCAGTAACAGTCCGGAATCATTAAATATTTCACCCAGTTTATTCAGATTCTCCGCTACTTTATAGTAGTTTTTTCGATCTTCTGTGCTTAAGGATGGTATAATAACATGAGGAATTCCTGCGGTCAATGCGGCATCTCTAAGTTTTTCACCCTCACCAGCTTGAAAATAAGTACCATGAATAGAAACGATCTCCATTCCGGTATCTGTTACAATGCGACTGTATTCCTCCGGTGACATGTCGAAGATCTGCCCGTCGACGCCAAGGCCATAAGCTTCTATATATTGATAGCCGATGTCTGCCAACTTCTTCATGGATCCGGCAAAATCCTCTTTCAGCGCATCCCTGACGGAGTAAACCTGTACGCCCATAGTTTTGTCCTTCGGCATAGACTCTACCACTTCTTCGGTAATAGTTTGAGCTGTCTCCGGTTTCTTGTTGGTGCATCCCAATGGAAGGAGCATACTTCCTGCGGCCAGGTAGGAACTGTTCTTTAGGAATTTTCGACGTGTTTTCATTCGGTTGTTAAATAATATTTGTGTAATTACTCTGCGAAAGGTATGAATTTTTTCATCACATTAGTAACACAACCAGATATTCAATGTCTTACCAGTACTGTAGATTTAAAAAGACTATACTTTGGCTAATGGCCCCGGCGCTGCTGATTTGTATGGCAGCGTGTTCCGGTAGTGGTTCAAATGATGCTTCACCTAATATTTATGAAGAGCTGGAGCAGGTCCTTAGAAAGGATGTGGTGGAGCTTTGGTATCCCAGAGCAATTGATTCGCTGCATGGCGGTTACCTCAGCGATTTTGATTTTCAATGGAGGCAGGATGGGCCCCAAAACAAAATGATCGTATCACAAGCGCGGCATGTATGGACCTGTTCAAAGCTGGCAGAACTGTATCCGGAGGGACCCTATATCGATTACGCCTCACATGGAGTAAAATTTTTAAAGGAGACCATGTGGGACCAGGAGTTTGGCGGGTTTCACAGTTTGGTGCGTCGAAATGGACAACTAATAGACAATGCCCAATGGGGAGGTCAGAAAACAGCATATGGCAACTCATTTGGAATATATGGACTGGCTGCATATGTTATGGCTACTGGAGACACAGTGGTTCTGGAATTTGCTAAGAAAGCATTTCGATGGCTGGACGCTCATAGTTATGATCCTGAGTTTGGGGGTTACTTTCAATTTATTTCCCCGGAAGGTGTTCCAAGTAGAACCGGACATGAAGAAGTTCCTGCGAAGGACCAAAATAGCAGCATACATTTGCTGGAAGCATTCACAGAATTATATCAGGTATGGCCGAACGATACCCTGAAGGATCGACTGGAAGAATTATTGTTTTTGGTTAGGGACGTGATTACCACGGACAGGGGCTATATGAATCTATTTTTTTATCAGGATTGGCGCCCGGTAGTTTTTAAGGACTCTACGCAAGCAATACGGGAAGCAAACTATTCTTTGGACCACGTTTCTTTTGGCCACGATGTGGAAACAGCTTACCTGATGATGGAGGCCTCGGAAGTTCTTGGTATCGAAGATGAACATGAAACTTATCGTCGTGGTAAGCAAATGGTGGACCATGCCCTGAATAACGGCTGGGACAACGAGGTTGGAGGTTTCTATGACCGGGGATATTATTTGCCAGATGTCCAGGGCATGACAATCATTAACCACTCTAAAGTTTGGTGGACCCAGGTAGAAGCCCTAAATACTTTGTTAATCATGTCGCAGTTGTATCCCGACGACTCCAATGACTATTACGGTAAGTTTACCCTGCAATGGAGTTACATCAGATCTTACCTGTTGGATCCGGTTTACGGGGGTGTATACGTCGAAGGTGTTGATAATGACCCGGAAAGTAAGACCAGTGATAAGGGTGGTATATGGAAGGTCAACTACCACACCGCCCGATCACTGATGAACTGTATGAAAAAAATTCAGAAGAAAGACTAACGATTACTCCCCATAGCACCCTCCATTCGGCCCAGGGTATCATTTATTTTTGCTAACAACTCGATATCTCTGGGAGTGGGCACTGAAGTTTCCTTTTCGTCTTCTGCCAAACGTCGGAGTATGTTGAATACTTTGACCACCAGAAACATTACTGCAGCCATCACTAGAAAATCCAGGGTGGCCTGTATGAAATTACCGTATTTAAGTACTATCTCCGGTTGTAGCACGGCTCCCTCCGAATCTAGTTGTCCTGCCATTATCACAGTTTGAAGATCCGAAAAATTTACTTTACCAATGAGATAGCCCAGTGGCGGCATGATAATGTCTTGAACCAGGGATGAGACAACTTTACTGGAAGCTGCTCCTATGATGATGCCTACTGCCATATCAATCATATTTCCTTTGATGGCAAATTCTTTAAATTCCTGTAATATTTTCATCTTTATGGTGTGTTTAGTTCTGTATCCACTGAAAGCAGTAAGATAGGGAAAGTTGTACTTTTGTGAGGAAGTCCATAAACAAATAATCTATGCGAAAGATATTGATCCATATTTCAATGGTGAACTGCATGCAGTAGATGGCATGGTTAGTCTGATTGATTTTCAGGATGGTAAGCAACCGGAAGCAAGTTTTAATATGACACCAACATTAGCGGGTCTGGTTACTCGAGCTACCAGGAGATTTGTTAGGGAGGGCCCCAGCTCATTGTTGATTGAAGACAAACTGGAGATCAATGAGTTAACCGACATGATCACTTGGCAATTGATGACTTTGGCTGAGGTTGAGATTACCAATAGCGGAATTATTCTACACCAAAACGGCCAGCAGTTAAGGCTTGAAAATTTGTCGCACCCTGATATGAGGGCTTCTGTGATAAGTTTAGACCCACCTCCCCTTGAATTAGACAGACGAATTGAAAATTTGAAAAGAATTGAGTTCAGGTACCCGGCATATCTTTTTAAGGATGGCTCCGGAGAAATAAGAATTCGTTTATCTGGTGATTAGATTGGTCCAGGGCTGTTTAGAAGGTTGATCAATTGAACACGACTATGGATTCCTATTTTAGTATAGATTCGGTAGTTGTGGTCTTTTACAGTTTGCAATCCGATATAAAGAGCATCTGAAATTTCCTGGTTGGTTTTACCTTGACAGATCAACTTAATGACCTCTACCTCCCTCTTAGTAATTTCATGTCGCTCACAGAAGCGCTCCAATATATTATTATCATGAATTTTTGTGGTATAAGATGGGAATAGAATATCGGCTTTTGATCGGAGATACCACACAGGCAATAAATTACCTAGAAAATATAGCAATAGCGCCCCTCCCTGTATAGTGAAATGCACAAAAATAAACGGCAACAAAATCAGTCGAAGGATCATACCCAGAAAAACCAATAAGGAAAAGTATCGATAGATGTTTCCGGAGTGGGAGTTAATTTTTCCTGATGAAGTGAGACTTATCAATATAAAAACAAAGTAAAATAGAAGCTCCGCCCCAGCGAAAAGATATAGTTCCGTTTGAGTAAGATCTACTCGATTATTTATACTCCATCCAATGGCAGTCAGTAGTGCGGTTGTACCCAAAAAATAGCTTAAAGATTGAAGTGGAGAGATATTTTTGCCGGTCAGGCCTACGGCCATTTTTATTAACATTAACCAGGCGACCAACAGGAATGGAATACCAAACATGGGCAATAAACCAACCATTGTTTCAATTGCTGATGAGTTAATATTCAAACGTTCCAGCAGATATCTTACAATAACTTGTCCCCAAAGTCCATACAATCCAAAGACAAAATAGGCCATTAAATAGTAGAAGAATTGATTGATGAATTCAGATCGGTAGTCGCGGGTCATTTGGTAGACCAGCATTATTGCCCCAGTTGCTGCTCCCAGGCAAATGATAAATAAAATTATAAATAACAGTTCGGGCATTCCAGTCTTTTGGTTAAAATAAAACTAATCAAAAGCTATACTATCTACTTTACAACTAAAGTATTGATTTACAAAACACTACTAAAGTAGGATGGAAAGTAGTGAGATTACCATGAAATTAGTCACCTAAACAATGTATACAAGATGGAAACTCATGTAAAACTTCCAAAATTAACTGTAGGTGGTAGCTATAGCTATAGCTGGCAGCAAATGAAAAAATATTTCCTTCATCTTCTGTTGGTGATATTGATTGTTATGGTGGCTGATATTCCCGTTAGTATGCCTGACTATGATGTTGAGGATGGGTTCAATCCAGAACCGGGAATGATATTGCTGCAGATGTTAGGCTTTATCTATTGGTTGTTGATCTTCCCGGTTATTCAATATGGGGCCAGTTATTTATACTTAAAAGCAGCAAGAAACCAAACATTTAAGATAAAGGAAATGTTCAATGGATTCAACAACTACCTAAATGTGGTATTGGCACATCTATTGGTTTCCGCTATTATTATTATGGGAATTATTATGCTGGTTGTACCCGGTATTATTATGGCATGCCGTTTAGCCTTTGTTCCATATTTGGTAATGGACCGAAATTTGGAACCGATTGCAGCGGTGGAAAAAAGTTGGCAGATGACCAGAGGCTACAGCTGGACAATTTTCGGAATTGGGATATTGGCCATTCCTATCTTTTTCTTGGGGTTATTGATGGTTTTTGTAGGTGCGATTTTTTCTGCAATGTGGATCACCACGGCGTTTGCCGCTTTTTACTATGCGGTAGAATTGAAGGAGCAAGAGATACTGGGAGAAGGAGAAGTTATATAACACTAAAACTCTTTTAATTTTTTTACCCGTTGACCTGAAGCCGACATTAATGCTGCAGCATGTGTAAAACCGCTAAGACATCCTCTCATGGTAGCTAAACTTCTGTAATAGTCATTATAACGGAACCCTGTTTCACCTCGCCACATTGGAAACAATGCACAGGCCGTTTGCCATTGCTCAAATACCTCCGTAATGTCCAAATAGGTATCTTGCACGAACCCATCCATGTCTTCCCAGTTTTCAGCATAAAACAACTGCCCAGCGTAATGTGCCTCATGCTCTCGAACTAAGGTTTTAAGTCCAGCGTAAAAGATGGCGTACTGAACTATTTCGTGACAGCTCTTATGGTCTTTGTGCCAACTTCCTTCCCAGTGAGTAACTATTATTGATGGTTTTGCTTTTCTTATTTCATCACAAACCGCCAGGCTGGTCTCTTCGTTGAATGGTATTTCAGCGTCAGGATAAGTCAGAAATCGAGATTCTGCGCCCAATAAGTTAGCAGATTCTTCCATTGCCTCTTGTTGCTTATGCCCATATTCGGAAGTAGGAATTGAATTGTGGCCCTTTTCTCCCAGCGAAAGACTTAGAAAAGTTCCTTTTCCACCATTAGCAATATGCTGGGCCACAGATGAACCCATACTAAACATTCCATCACCTGGGTGGGCTGCAATGGACATAATGGAGCCAGGAGTAGATGGAGTGGCCCAAGCCCTGTCCAAGCCGGACACCCATAATCCGGCCGAAGCCGCCACTGAAGTCTTAATAAATTCTCGTCTCTTTTTCATACTGACTCACTTGGATAAACAAAATAAATTTACTTACTAAAGTGGGCCATTAAATATATGGCCCCGGCGGTACCATCCATAGTTGGTTCATTGGTAGAGTAATCACCAATATCATCATGGTAAACAACATGGTCATTTTGAACACTTTCAAATGGATCTGGTCTGGTCAACCTCAATCCTAAAAGATGGTTATAGATACTAGTGTATATAGGACCGTCAACAAGCCCTCCGGGCACTTCTTTTTTTGTTAAATACCAGATACTGGTGTGCACATCAACCGGGTACTCTCCTTGTTCAGGAATTGAGGTAAACATTGAAGTACCCCACGGGTTACGACCAAGCAGCCAATCCCGCTGGGCCAACATATGTTGATGATACTGTTTATCTCCGGTCATCCTTTCGTACAGTAAGATTTGGGTAATCAATGAAACCGTTAAATTATTAGAACACCATATGAAGGGTACCCCAATACCGTAAGGATTAGTATCGCCTCGTTGGAGGGTTTTTTCAATACCCTTACGGTAATATTCTTTCAGTTTCTCTTGAAAGTCAGGGTCAACCAAAGGGTACAATACAAAATGACTTACATTGACGAAAGGGTAAAGCTCATAGTGAGCAGCCGAGTCAAACTCCATCCAGGAAGTGCCTACTGTTAGCGATGCATAATTCATGGCATCGGTAAGATATTGGTCTTCGCCGGTGGCTTTATATAATTCAGCAGCACCCCATTCCATGTCATCGGTCCAGGTATTTTCGTTATATCTGTATGGAGCGCCATAGGAATTACCTTGTTGATAGCCCTCGTTTTCTTTCCCTAAAGTATATAGGCTTTTCGCTGCTTTTAAACATTTTAGAGCATAAGCTGTGTCCTGAAGCTCCGTTTTCCAAATCCGGTAAGCCAATGCCATGGCAGCAGCGGATCGTCCTGCCAGGTTAGCGAAACCCGTAGCTTGACTTTTGTACTTCCCTAGCCCCTGAGGTTTGCCTGTAGCCATGTAAGCACTTCGATAGCTGTTTGGTCCCCACCCATAGTCTGAAAGATCATCCTGGGGCCATTTCCAGCCCTTATGATCCCGGTCATCGGCAATTTGATGGAACAATTGATCCGCCCGCGGATGCATTTTATGGATCCAGTCCAAACCCCATTTGGCTTCATCCAACACATCCGGAATATTGTTTGAAATACTCCGCCCGTATGAGTCCACTCGATCCTGGAATTTTCCTGGTTCTAATTCAAATGCATGCAACATGCGGGCGGTAGCATTGCTGGAAGTGATCAAATACTTAAGCTGGTCCCCGGCATCATGCCAGCCACCACTAAGATCAATATAGGTAGAGTCTGGCATGGGGCCGTAAAAGGTCCTACCATCCTTCTTATGACAGGCAACATCTAAGAACGGGTTGTACCCGCAACGCTGCTGCCTCATGAAACCTAATAAATCCTCCTGATAAGATTGGAAGGAGTTTTCATCTATACTAAAAGTTCCGGTAGTTGTTCCGGTCGGCTCTATTCTAATAAAGTAATCTCCAGCGGCACGGAATTCAGAAAAATCAAGTAAATAATAATACTCAAACTTATTCCAGTTAGGAGTTTTTGACTTTTTCAACGTACTCCGAAACACAGGTTCGTTGGTATTTGCATCCACCAATGAAAAACCACCAGTTACCCTTTGGTGAGAAAATGCAAGGGCTACTTTAGTATCCTCGGGAAGGTATCCTACAATATTGTGGCGGATGTAAACTTCCTGAGGTGCGACGACTAGTCCTAAAAACAAGATAGCGCCAACAATGGACAGACCTGTTAAGGTTGTTAGATAATGATTTTTCATACTCCGGCCACTCTTCTTTTGTATTCAGATAGGGCGCTATTCAATCTATCATGTGCCGTGGTATCTCCCGGTACATTATGTGAGGGATGAATGTGCAGTTTAACACCCCTGTCTTCCAGGATCTGGGCCACCGTAACAATGGTCATCCAGGTTGCCGCAATAAATCCCATGGTAGACACCGGACCAATTTTATCTTGATGGTTTTTCAGTATTACCGAGGCATCCTGAATGGGTACACAAGAATCAACCACCACATCTGCAATTTGAAATATGGTTTTTCCACAGGAATGTCGTGATACTTTTCCTTGAGATTCTGCCGCTGATCCAAAAACCACCACTTTCATGTCCCTTTTTTTTGACTCCAAAGCCACATCGATGTTTACATTGTTTATCCCGGTGTGGGAGAAGATCCATACAGTATCCCTGGGATCAAAATTATATCCCTTCATTATTTGATTGCCATAACCTTCAACCCGTTCTAAAAAAATGAACTGGTGAACACCCATGTCGCCCACAATATGTGTGAAAAAGGAAAGAGGTAACTCAATCATTGGGTGAAATCCAACAAAGCCCCCAATACGAGGATACATTTCCTCCACCGGTAAGGTGGAATGACCGCACCCAAATGTGTGCACCCAGCGGCCTGCTTCAATGGAGTTGGCCATTAATTCAGCGGCTTGAAAAATATTGTCCATCTGGCTTTCTTCAATGTTATCTAAGACTGATTTGGCATTGTTTAGCCATTGCTTTGCTAAGATATTGTTCATAGACTATCAAATTTTGATTTTAGAGGAAATTTTATTCAGAGTTATTAGTAATACCACAATCAAGCAGACAGCGCAAATAAGCAGAAGCTTAGTAAACACACCCACGCCTTGATTGTGAGCAAATATTCCCATCATGAAGTTTAGTAAAATATTGCCTGCTAGGGCAATTACAAATACCAGACTGAAAACCGTTCCGGACGATTTAGGGTACAGAGCACTGGCATATCCGAGAATCACAGGAAATCCTGCAGCTAAACCCGCACCCAATAGCACCATTCCGATTATTTCCTGGGCTGGTACCTCGGGCATTATCAAACAAAGGGTCCCAATAACTACCATCAATACTGAGATAATCAGGATTATATAAGGTCTGATAAAATTCAGTAGAATCGCCAATAGTATCCTGGTGATGGTTAAACTTAGGATAAATAAACTCAAAACATAAAGTGCATCTTCCGGAAGGAAGTTGGCATCAGTTTGAAGAAATAGGGTTACCCAGTTATTTACAATGCCCTCTACCCCGCTTTGAAAAAACAAGATGAGCCCTAACAAGAGTAAACTTGTGTCTTTTATCATCCCGAGAATATTTTTAAGCGGGATACTTCGTGCCTGTTTGGGTTGTGGGAATTTAGTAAAGGTGAAAAACAAGATTGGAAGAATCAATACCAGTCCGATCACTGCTAATATATGGTAATTGGTAAAACTTCCGGACAACAGCCCCAGAAGAGATGGCATGCCCAATGCTCCAACACCAAAAAATACTCCAAGCAGGCTCAGGTTAGCACTTTGCCTTGAAGGGTTGGAGTTGCTAATGTCTGCCACTAAGGCATTGGTGCCACCATTTATGGCGCCTCCACCCAGACCAATTGAGAATATCGAGAAATGAAGCACCTGCATATTTTCTGTAAATGCTATACCTTCTATTCCAATCATTATCAGCACTACACAGGTTATAAGCAGGTATTTATATGAGTGCCGATCAACAATTGGACCGAATACCAGGGACCCAACCAGGATACCGGAAGGCAGTAGCGCTGTTAAAGTACCCGCTTTTATTTCATCAAGTTGAAATTTAGTTACCAGTGAAGGCAGCATGGAGCCCAGGGTTATAATAACCACCCCGAAGAGCAGCATTCCCATACATGCAGCCGCAAAAGTCCTCCGAAAGTTAAATTGTTTAACCATTCTCTCCTGACAGGTGATTTTTAACCAAATATCCGGCTCCGTATAATCCGGCGTCCCCACCGAGTTCGGTGATCACCAGTTGGACTTGTTTGATACTAATTGGCTGTGCCCATTTTGTTGCATGGCGATATATATCATCAAGAAATTGCGAAGCTGGCCCGAATACTCCGCCACCAAAAATTATTTTTTCAGGATTAAACAAACTGACTAAATTGGCTACTGCCTTTCCCCAAAATTCTATGGCGCGCTCAACAGATTTAATAGCCACCGGGTCATTCTCTCCGTAGGCCTTAAATACCTCCTTTGAGGTAATACCGGTGGTACCACTGTTGTTTTGATTGTAACCTTGCTGAGCGATGGCTGCGATTCCCTTTCCTGATGCATGATGTTCGAAACAGCCATGGATGGAGTAGGATGGGATTAATTCATCAGTAAGCGCCATCCAACCTATAGCGCCCGCAATATCGCTTTTACCTCTTAAAATTGTGCCATTAACCAGAATACCCGCACCGATCCCAGTACCTACTGCGAGAAAGATGGCATGTTTGCAACCAACAGCAGCACCTTTCCAGGATTCCCCGAGAATATAACACGCTCTGTCGTTGTCAATTTCAACAGCAACTTCTTCTGTAAAATGATTGCTAATCAGATCATGTAGAGGAAAACTTTCCCATCCAGGAATGTTTGGGGCCCAAACTGTACCTTCTTGTGCATTAAAAATCCCGGGAACCGCCACACCCACAGCTGTTACCTTTAGAGATAAATTAGTGGAAGCTGTTTGAAGATGATCAATGACCTTAATAACCAGGTCGCCTACCTGTTTCCTCTCCAACTCGTTAATCAGGATGCTTTCCCGGCTTAAAATATCTCCAGATGAATTGAAAATGCCACCGGAAATTTTGGTACCTCCGATGTCTATTCCGAAGACAACATTTTGCTTCATAATATTGAAAAAGAGAGTGGTCCTTCTTGTAAGTTAGTTGATTTCGAGGGGTAAACAATCGGCAATAATGAATTTACCCGATGGTTGGCAGCACTGGACGAATTTTTTATTTGACCACAGATTGCTTTTATAAATGTCAAGATTTGATGTATTTTGTAATGCCATATTCGCGGTAACGCTACTTAACGTGGTTATTTCTAGGAATATTAACCAATAAATGTCACTCAGAAATTTCAGGTCTCATCACGAGATGAGGCGAAAAACTTATTTGAAGATAATCAATGCTCTAAGAGCGGGGGTAAACAGCAAAAGAGGCATACAGGATCATTCAGGGTTATCCTGGGGATCTTGTTCTCCTGTCATCAATCACCTGTTATCCCAAAAAGTGATCGTTACTCAGGACATTAATAATGAAGGGAAGCCAGGGAAAGGGCGAAAAACAACATTTTTCAATTTCAATAAAGAGAAGTTCTTGTTGATGGGAATGGAAATTGATACCAGGCGTATCACCAGCTGTCTTACTACCTTAGGGAATAGGCCATTAGGATCCTATACTACCGGGTTTAATCAGTCGATCACCTCTAAAAATATTGTTAAATACATTACCAAAGCTTTCCTTGAATGCCGGGAAAAGTTACAATTGGAACCGGGAAATGTGATTTGTATATCATTTTCGATTCCCGGCGCGGTAGATGTAGAAAGAAACACTTGGCTTTATTGCGAAAGGATTCCGGATATCAACGAAGTTGACTTTAGTCGTCTGAACGAAAAAGGTGTACTGCCAAAAAAACTATATATTCAACACAATATTCATGCACAAGTCTATTCTGTCATCCCAACCGCTGAAATAAAAGAAAATGATTATGTTTTTATCCATGTTGGACAAGGCATGGCTATGTCTGCAAATATGGGAGGAATTCTCTATGGACACAGAGGCTTTGCCGGAGAAATAGGTCATATACCCTATCCGAATATTAAAAAAGATGTAATCTGTCTCTGTGGGAAAAAGAATTGTCTGGAGGCGGTCCTTAATGCAAAGAAAATATTGGAATATATAAGCGACAATTTTGATTGTGACCTACGGTCCTTAAATGAAATTAAGGATGAAGAAATCATACGCAAAGTGGCGCTTGATTACTTACTAGATCCTTTGGTTTATATATCAACTATTGTTTCTAATATTTTCGATCCAAAGAGGATAATTATCGAGGGCTCGGTGCTGGAGCCGTTTTATAAATACCTCACTACGGCATTCGAAAAAAAGCTCAGACAAACCACCTGGCTAAATGGCCCTGCGGAGGTTGTTTGGTGCAAAAGCACTGATTTAGACGGTTCCTATGGCGCGATTCTACATTCCAGTGCAAGAATTATCAATGACTTTATCTATCAGATATAAAACACATGAGAAACATCACACTAATAATTATTGTACTGGCCGTAAGCTACAGTTGTACGGAGAAAAAATACCATAATGTTGAAGTTGACAATCCAGAATATCGACAAAACACGGCATTTAAATATTCAGAAGACCTCTCCTCTCCTAAATTTCAAAACCTTATAATCAAATATGATTTAGACACCATTTTTAATGGCGAAGATGATGAGTTAAAGAGGGTATTATTATTAAGAAACTGGATAAACACAGTGATAAAGATCGAAGATCATGGGGACCCGTATCCTGGAGGGGGATATGTAGAAGGTATTTTGGATGCTGCTCTGGCTGGAACGGGATTTCATTGTGGCCATTTTATGAAGGTGCAGAACGGCATTATGAATGCCTATGGTAATGTAACGAGAACCATTGGTGCAGGTCCTGGCGTAAAAGGAGTCGTCGATGGCCACCATGGAATAAATGAAATATGGTTGAACAAATATAATAAATGGGTCTTGTCAGATGCTAAATACAACCATCATTTTGAGAAAGACGGCATTCCGCTATCGGCTTTAGAAATACGGGATGAATACCTCAAAAATGAAGCAGCTGATATTGACATGGTCAGTGGCCCGGATCGTATTCCAATACAATTCGATGAAACTTTTGGAAGAAGCAAAGAAAGTTTCGCCCGCACTTATACATGGATTGAATACCATACCAACAACAATATGTTCACTGTTTGGCCAGATCATGAAACCTTGCTTACCATGTATGCCGATGATTATTTTAATAACAATATCTGGATATGGGATAACAAACCGCATTGGGCTTACGATAAACCGGAATTCATGATTCTTGAACCAAAGCGTGATGCCATTGAGTGGACGCCAAACACCATAGACTCCAAAGTAAGGATTGAAGGTCATGTTGCCTATATCAAATTGACATCAGACACACCCAACCTTAAGGAATATCAAATGAAGGAAATACCTTCTGGAGATTGGCAAAAAGTCAAAAATGAGCTCTCCGTCGATTTAACAGGCAATACACATGAAGCTATTTTTAGAATTGTAAACCTGGCCAATGTATTTGGGCCGGAGCATCTTGTGAGAATTAACACATATTGACGCGGCTATCAATTACGAGGAACGGTCCATTTTTATCATGAGAACACAAATACAGTTAGCTATTGAAGGAAGGGACAACCAAGGGTGGTACACAATCGGTAAGATTTCCGTCAATAAATGATCTGGCTACATAAAATGCCAGGCCCACAGTATACAAAGATTCGTGGAAACCGGATTCACACAATAAATTGGGGTGGAGTGTAACAAACGAATTTTGTTTATTAATTCTAAAGGTTTATATTTTTGAAAATGATCAATCAACCATTCACATGAACATAACTATATCAGCATCAAAACAGGAACTAGGTCAAAGAGCTGCCTCACTAGGGGCTAACTTGGTCCGGGAAGCAATAGCCGAAAAGGGTGAAGCCAACATAATTGTAGCCACAGGTGCTTCACAATTTGAGATGTTATCAGCATTGATAGAAGAAGAAATTGATTGGTCAAAAGTAAACGGCTTTCACCTTGACGAGTATATTGGTTTGCCCATTGATCACCCTGCATCCTTCCGGAAATACCTAAAAGAAAGATTTGTCGATAAGGTAAAGCCTCAAAACTTTTATTATGTAGACGGAGAACAAGACCCTGCCTTTGAGTGCGCGCGGTTAGGTGATATCATGAAAAAATATCCCATTGATGTGGCTTTTGTAGGAATAGGGGAAAATGCCCATCTGGCATTTAATGATCCTCCTGCTGATTTTCAAACTAAAGTATCTTTTCTGGCGGTGAACCTTGACGATGCATGTAGAGCCCAGCAGTTCAATGAAGGTTGGTTTAAGCAGTTATCTGAAGTGCCTAAACAAGCTATTAGCATGTCAATCCACCAAATATTACAGTCAAAGCATATCATTTGTTCTGTTCCTGACCAGCGGAAATCAGATGCTGTGTCTAAAGCGCTCTATGGGACTGTATCTCCAGAAATACCAGCTTCAGTACTTCAGAATCACCAAAGCACTTACTTTTTTCTAGACCAGGAGTCTGCATCGCGTATTCCGCAATCTTAAAATGATGAATAACAAAATCGTAAAAAAACTGCTTCTAGCTCTGGGAACGGTGGGCCCAGGATTGTTCCTCATTGCCTATAACATAGGTACTGGGAGTATTATTACCATGGCCAAGGCCGGAGCCGACTACGGTATGTCGCTCTTCTGGGCGGTGGTCTTGTCCTGTATTTTCACCTATCTGCTTATGGTTGCCTATGGGCAGGTAACCCTGGTTAGTGGAAATACCGCACTTAACAATATTAAAACTCATATTCCACGAGTAGGAAAAGCACTGGCAATTTATATTATGATCGCCATGATCATCGGAGAACTGCTGGCCTTGATGGGTATTATGGGGATTGTTGCTGACCTGTTGCAGGAAGCTATTCGGATGCTTACAGATGGAACCATTATTAGCACCATGGCGATTACCATCATCTTGATTTGCTTGTTGATGCTGCTCTTATGGAATGGACGTTATCAGGTATATGAGAAAATCTTAACCGTACTGGTGATTTTTATGGCGGGTTGTTTTATTTATGTGTTCTTCGCAGTGAAACCAGACATAGTCGGTATTCTAAAAGGAATGATACCTAATATTCCAAAAGAGCCCGGGGCCTTAGGCTTAATTGCTGCCATGGTGGGAACTACATGCTCTGCTGCGGTTTTTATCGTACGCAGTATTGTGGTTTCTGAAAAAGGATGGGGTATTGAAAACTTGAAAACTGAAAAGAGGGACGCATTTGTGTCGGCATTTATGATGTTGTTTCTCAGCGGAATAATCATGGCGGTGGCTGCGGGAACTTTGCATTTGATGGGACTTCATGTCACAGATACACTTGAACTAATTCAATTATTCGAACCTATAGGGGGGAAGGTAGCAGCATTTATCCTGATTGCTGGCATTACCGGAGCTGCCCTTTCAACGGTATTTCCAATTGTACTTATTGCCCCTTGGCTTATAGCAGACTATGCATCTAAACCTAGAGATATTAAATCTCCATTGTTTCGAATTTTGGGGGTAGCAGGTTTACTTTTCGGATTGGGTTTGCAGTTTATTGACGAACGCCCCCCCGCAATGATGATATTTTCTCAGGCATTTCAGGCATTGATTTTGCCGGCTGTTACGGTTCCGATTCTCTATTTAATAAATAAAAAGTCTCTGATGAATGAGTATAAGGCCTCGGCAAAAATGAACTTCGGAATAATTTGTGTGCTTATTTTTGCAATCATTACCAGTTATTTCGCCGTGGTTGAATTGATGTTGTAGGAGTTGACTGAAGATTAAATAATAACGAACTAATGTATTTCCAATGAGTAGCTGGAATTTTGGTATCATAGGGGCAGGACTAATAGCTGATTTCCATGCAAAGGCGATTGGTGACATCCCCGGGGCCCGGGTGGTGGGATTTTGTGACAATGGATCGGGAAGAGCAGACATGCTGGCTAAGAAATACCAGGCAGTAGTCTTTGGTGATTACAGAGATTTAATAAGCAACCACGACATTAACATCATAGCGGTGGCCACTCCTAGCGGCTTTCACCTGGAACCAACGGTCTTTGCTGCCACCCAAGGCAAACATGTTATTTGCGAAAAGCCATTGGAGGTCACTCTGGAGCGAATTGATCAAATGATTGAAGCTCATGAGCAATCGGGTACCTACCTGGGAGGGATTTTTCCCTATCGTTATAATGCTAGCTTTGAAATCTTAAAAAAAGCAGTAGACCAAGGACGGTTTGGAACTATTTCTTTTGCAGGAATTCAGGTGCCGTGGTGGCGAAATGACCAGTATTACCAGGATAGTTGGCACGGAACCTGGAAATTGGATGGAGGAGGGGCTTTAATTAATCAGTCTATTCACATGATTGACTATTTATTGGCCCTGATGGGTCCAGTAAGAGAAGTGCAAGGCTATACGGATCATCTGGGTCACCCGGAGATTGAGGCCGAAGATACCGGTGTGGCTATATTGAGATTTGAGAATCACGCGCTGGGTTTGATATATGGTACCACCGCATCATTTCCCGGACAGTTTAGAAGGCTGCAGATCACCGGAACCAAAGGCACGGTGATCCAGGAAGAAGACAGTTTTAAGATATGGGACTTCCGTGAGGAAAGAGAGGAAGATGAAAAGATTCGCCAGCAATTCAGCGGAATACATGGCGGCGGCGGGGTATCTGATCCCGGGGCTATACCCTATGAAAACCATACGGAAAACATTAAGGATTTTCTGCACTCCATAGAAAATAATCAGCCTTTTTCTATTGATGGCCGTGAAGCCAGGAAGGCCGTTGAATTGATCCTCAGGATCTATGGAAGATAATTAATAGCTAAGCTTATATAAATTAAAAATACCATGAAAATGAAGTCCTTACTTAATTTTGGACAATCAATTGCGGCCGGAGCCTTGTTTATAGGTTTGATCGTGGGATGCAGTCAAAATCAGCAAGAAAAGAATCAATTGAATGTCCAGAAAACACCTGAACCCCAGTGGATAGACCTGTTCAATGGAATAAATCTAGACGGGTGGGAGATAAAGTTAGATGGTGGCGAGTCAGAGGATGGTTCTATTCCGTTTATAGTGGAGGATGGCATGATCGTATCTACCGCAGAGTTGGGGTCCCCGAACGGTTATTTATCTACCATCAAGGAATATGACAACTTTGTTCTGGAGTGGGAAGTAAAGATTGATACAACATTAAATTCTGGGGTGCAGATACGGGGACAGATCTGGGAAAGAGACACCACCACCACGTATCTTTCAGGTAATGGCGAAACTCATGAAGGGAGTTGGGAGGCAGGGACCGTTTGGGGTTATCAAATTGAAGTGGACCCATCGATCCGGAGATGGTCAGGCGGTCTTTATGAACCCCGTAATCGCGGTTGGATAGTTGATCTGGTTGATAACAAGGCGGCGGGGGAGGCTTTTGACCGTACAGGCTGGAATAAAATGAAGGTAGAGATCAATGGAAGTCATATTAAAACCTGGGTGAATGGAGTGTTGGCTGTCGACACCAGTGACGATGTCCTGAAAACCGGTTTTATTGGACTCCAATATCACAAAGTTTACAACGAGACCCAGGACCGCAAAAAAGTATACTGGAGAAAGATTAGAATTAAGGAATTGTAAACTGTGCCTATGAAAATCTTGTTTACGGATCCATTGGAAATGATGAAGAGGTTGACCAGGGGTTTTGTTGTTTTATTGTTCCCTGTTGTACAATTAATGTCTGCGGGCTGTTCCGCCCCGAAGGAGTCATCAGGAACAATCGATATCAGAATCTGGGATGAAAACAGCCAATTGACACCGGCCAGAGTACGCATCACCAATATGAGTGGAACATACCTGGCACCGGTAGGTCATCAGGCGGACTTCCCCATGACCACCTCAGGCGATCAGGAAAGTGTTGAAAAAGATGTAATACTGGACAATGATAGAAGGTTCGCCTACGTTGATGGAGAATTTCAGATAGTTCCAAAAGTAGACTCTTTCAAAATCGAGATTGTAAAAGGTTTTCGATATAAAATTTTTGACGATTCTTTATGCCTAGGTAATTTCCCGGGTGGTATTGATATTTATCTTGAAAAAGCGTTCGATAATATTCCGGAAGAGGGGTGGTATACCGGTGATGTGCACGTACATCACATAAATGTTCAAACTGCTTTGCTTGAAATGAAAGCCGAGGATTTGAATGTTTGTAATCTTCTCATCTCCGATTTTACCAGGGATCACCAAAACTTCAAAGGAAAGATCGATAGTGCATCAGACCCTGAGCATCTTATTTTTTACAATCAGGAGTATCGGGAAGATAGACTGGGGCATATTAATTTATTAAACCTTACCGAAAGGCTTATAGAACCATCTGTTGAACAGCGAACACACCAATATCCTCTGAATATCGATGCCATGGATGAGGCCCATGCTCAGGGCGGACACGTTTCATGGGCTCACTTTGCCGCCTGGCCAGGATTGGAAGGCCCATTAGGCATTATACTTAAAAAGGTGGACGCCATAGAATTGTTGTGTACCATTGATCCATTTCACGAACCTATTTTTGTCTCGGATGTAGTCCCTGAAGTAAGGATGAACTCTGGGTTGAGGCTTTGGTACCGCTTGCTCAATTGTGGATTTAAAATTCCTGTAACTGCTGGCACTGATAAAATGGGAAATTTTGTCACCGTAGGTGCCAACAGGGTCTATGCTCAGGTTGAGGGTGATTTCGATTATGGAAACTGGATTGAAGCCCTGAATGAAGGCAGGACCTTTGTCAGCAATTCACCATTCTTATCTTTTCTGGTAAATGGTCAAGCTCCTGGTAGTGTCATAAAAGGAACATCAGAGGGGACCTATCATATCAAGGCAGAAGTTTGGAGCCAGATGCCCATAGATCGGCTTGAAATCATTGCCAACGGAGAGTTGGTTGCGGAGGTTTCAATACCTGAAGGGGCGTTTCATGCGGCAATTGATATCAAATACCAAACAGAGGAAAGTGTGTGGCTGGCAGCCAGGGCTTATCAACTTACTCAGGAAGATACGCGTAAGGGATTGAGTATGTCTCAGCGAAGGAATAGTGGCGGCGGCCCTACATATCTTAACAGGTACTATGGTACCTTAAGACCTGAAGTTACATTTTCTCACACCAGTCCGGTTTATATTGAGATTAACAACCAACCGGTAAGATCCAGGGATGATGCTAACTATTTTGTGCGCTATCTTCAGAACGTGATCAATTGGTTGGAGGAATCTGGAAGTTTTCCTACTGAAGAGGCAAAGCAAGAAGTACTAGAGGCATTTGAACAGGGCAAGCAAGGGTTTGCAGCACTTGCGAAATAGGGGCTTCAGTATTCGTTGATCGATGTTCCTTGTTCTTTAATCAATTCGGTTATTTATTTATAGCATACAACACCGAACAAGGATCAACGATTGAAGATCAATGAGATGGCCTTTTTCCCCTACACAACCGGCTCCCATCCCTTGGCGTATTCTCTTCCCCACAACTTACTTGCTTCTTTGTCATTGACAATGTGCCCATTGGTACTGTCGATATGCAGGGTACGTCCCACATCCTGGGCGATGTTGCCAAGATGGCACAATAAAACACTTTTGTGTCCTTCCTGTATTGGGGAGTTTAGTGGCTCTCCTTTTCGGATCGCGTTCAAGGTATTTGCTGCGTGATTGTGTGAAAGCTTATTGATACCTACCAGATCTGCAGTATCAAGTTTGGAGTCACTAAGCAGTTCCTTAACCTTCTTTCCAGATTCGTCAAACAATATGTAACCATTGGTATTTACTAACATATTGCCCTTGGTGCCCTGTATTAAAGTTCCGGTCATTTGACCATATATGGGCATACCATTGCGACTCAAGCATTCCCATGCTATTGATTTTTTGTCACCGAATTCAAAAGCTGCGGTTTGAGTATCAGGAAATTCCCAGTCATCATCCACGTGATAATTGCCACCAGCGGAGGTCACTTTGGTTGGATATTCTACCTCCAATAGCCATCGGGCTACATCAATGGCATGCGTTCCATTATTGCAAATTTCTCCGGTGCCCCAATTCTTGAACCAATGCCAATTATAATGAATGACATTGTCCCTGTAGTCCTCCCGGGGTGCCGGGCCTTGCCATAGCTCATAATCAAGCTCTGAAGGTATGGATGCCGGTTTACCATGACCTATGGATTCTCTCTTATTGGAGTACCAACACTTGGCGTGATAAGCATCACCTATTACCCCGTCTCTAATGTCTTTCAGCGCAGTCTCCGCAAATATTCCAGAACGCTGTTGGTTGCCCATTTGGACTACTTTGCTGTACTTTTTCTGAGCTTCTATAATTAATTCTCCTTCCCGGGCATTTTGTCCACATGGTTTCTCCACATAAACATGTTTGCCTGCCTGAAGTGCCATAATGGTTGCAGGGGCATGCCAATGATCCGGTGCAGCAATTACCAACAGATCAAGATTTTTATCTTCCAATATCTTTCGGATATCCTTTTCACCTTTTGGTTTTGAACCCTGCGCTTCATGGGCCATAGTCACAGTTTTGTTCACAACATTGGAATCCACATCACAGATATAGGATATCACTACATTATCTGATTCTATATATACCTTGGTAAGGGCGTGTCCCCGGCTGTTGGTCCCCATGACCGCTACATTTATCCGGTCATTGGCACCCATGATCTGAGAATAGGATTTTGCCGTACTTATAAACGTGAGTCCTAATCCTCCAACTACTGTGTTCTTTACGAATTTTCTTCTTGACGACATGGTATTTCTTTTTAGTGGTCAGTAATAGTAATCAATGGTTTTTATTATATCAAATGGTTATTATATAAAGCCTGTTGTTGATCCTTTACGCTGGCAATTTATTAATCCTGGTTGATTTCGAATTCCAGGATTATTTCAGGGTGATTTCCCGGTGAGGTTATCGCATTTAGCACTTCGAAGTTCAATTCAACAGAGGCAAGTTTTTCTTTGGTTTTTATTCGAAGTTCTATAGAAGATTGCGGCGGAACCTCTATTATGTCGGTATTGAGGTGAAAAGTGTACTTTGATGAATTGCGTAAAACAAATCTTGCATCAGAGTTATTCTTGATTTCAGCTACCAACACACTGGTTTCATCCAAATAGTGGGCTTCTCCTATTTCCAGGCAACTTTTAAGCAGTGGTCCTAGTTCGCTTTCATTTCCTATCAGGTTGTTCTTAAACCAAGCCACCGTTCTTCGGGCCTTTAGGGCTTCTTTTATAGCGTCTTCTGTCCTTTCGTTGGCAAAAACCAATGTTACTGGGCGATGTCCGCCTCCGGGGATGTCAAACAGCCAATCGACCAGTCCATGTATGTCGGAGGTCCCCATTATCGTCAGGTTGTTTTCCTGGGCAAGGGTCAAAGCTTCGTCAGAATAAGTGTTTTCGTTTACCACTTCAATCCCATGCAGCAAACCTTCTGATATTAAAGTCTTATGCATTTCGGTCAGTGCAGCTATTCCATCTGGTTTTTGTCTGGGCCAATGTGGGTGGTTCCAAAAAACAAAGGCCCCTTGAGCATTTGCTTCCCGATAGGCGGCGATGGGATCATCAATAATCAGTTTGTTCGCATCTTTGATAAATATAGCATTTGCATGCCCCGGGGGCATTGAACGGGTGATCTCGGCCCCATGTATAATGATCAGGTCCTTGTCCTTGGCATATTCTTTGGCTACTTCAAAAGACCTGTTTCGATCAGGATGCGGAATGTCCGCTTTATGAGGCTGATATTCTATATGCTCCGTTAGCGATATGGCATCAACACCATCAAGAATGGCCTCACGGACTCTTATGTCCGGCCAAACACTGCCATCCGAAAATACAGTATGTTGGTGCAGATCACACACCAGTGTATGGTACCCGGGAACATCCGGAAAGGTAATTTTCCGTGTTTGAGATAGTAGGACCTGTGGTGCTAGTACCACAAGAATAATTAGACATTTTTTCATTAGGATAGACTTTAAACGGACTTCAATTGCTTTTTGAATGGCTAACAGCACGCATCATTTTATGAAAAATTTCTGTGTTTTCATAAATTCCACGAAAAAGTTCTGACCCGGGACCATATGCCGCAACTGGTACCAAGGCTGTTGAGTGGCCTCCATTGGAAAATGTGGGGTTAATTTCATCGTAAGTTTCACCTGCTGACAATGTGAAACCGCCGGTCTCATGATCGGCGGTCACGATTACCAGCGTATTTCCGTCTTTTTCTGCAAAATCAAGGGCTATTCCAATTGCTTCATCAAAGTCGATCATTTCCGATACCAGAAAATCCGCATTATTGCCATGGCCACCCCAATCAATCATGCTTCCTTCAGCCATAAGAAAGAAATTGTCACTGTTCGCAGATAAGTAGTTCAGGGCCAGCTTGGTAGCTTGCGGAAGAAAATCTCCACGCCCTTCCAGTACGGTGGACATTTGGTTCTTAGCCAACAAAAATGCATATTTTTGATTTGGATCTACGGTATTGAGTAATTGCTCAGTTTGGATAGTAAACCCATTATTTTTCAGGGTTTGAAGATAGTCCTTACCATCAGTACGGGAAGTATCGGCGAAAAAGGCCAGGCCACCACCAGCAATAAAATCTATTTGCGAAGTGCTTAATTGTGCGGCAATTTCTTCTTCCATATCTCTGGATTTGACGTGTGCATAAAAACTAGCGGGCGTTGCGTGTGTTATGGAAGAAGTAGAAATCATACCGGTTTTCCACATTTCTTCAGAAAGTATTTCTACAATTGTAGGAATGGATATAGTGTCGGAGTCTACTCCAATGGCGCCGTTATAGGTTTTTTTGCCTGCTGAAAAGGCAGTGGCCCCTGCTGCTGAATCAGTAATTCGTTCAGTAGAGGAGGTCCTCATCAAACCAATATTGTGGAAACGTGCGAAGTGAGGTAGTGTTTCCTTGAAGTAAAATGCAGAGGATATTTGACTAAGACCCATTCCATCACCTATCAACAGGATAATGTTTTTCGCTGCTGGAGATTCCCGGACCTCCTGTGGGTCAGATGGGATACGATGGTCATAAGACTGAGAAGTGACGGCGTTTTCCTGAATGGGTTGTTGACAGTATACAGTGCCAATTGGTAACAATGCCAACGTCAGTAATACGGTTATCTTCATAGGGTAGAGCTCTTTAAAACCACGGATTCAATGATTATATTTGAGAAAAGTAACAAAGAAAAAGTAAATGTAGATATATTGACATAAAAGAAGTTGATTTTGACCAATCTAGTTTAATAAATAACTGATCAATGAGTAAAATTATAACCGCCCTGGTTTTCCAGATGGTTCTATTGCATGCAATTGCACAGGATACATACAAAAGTCATACCGTAACCAGAATAGATGAATCAATTTCAATAGATGCTAACTGGCAAAAGCCTGTATGGCAAAGCATAAAAGCCATTAGTTTAAAAAACTACATGGGAGAAAAGCCTGAACATTTTCCGGAAGTTCAGGCGAAAATAGCCTATGATGATAAAAATCTATACCTGATTTGGCGCGTTGACGATCAATATGTACGAGCTGTCGCAGAAGAGCATCAGGATCCGGTGTTTCGTGATAGCTGTGTTGAATTTTTTTTCATACCTGATAATTTAGGAGGTACTGAATACTTCAATCTGGAGATGAATTGCGGGGGTACTATGCTATTTCATCATCAGGATTTTACAAAACAGGGATCTATAAATATCAGTGAAGATGATATTAATCAAATGAGAGTGGCCCATACTCTGCCCAGATTGATACCAAAGGAAATCAAGGAAAAAACTACCTGGTATTTAGAATACGCCATTCCGTTTTCAATGTTAAATAAATATAACGATTTAACCATTCCGGAAAGCGGCACCGTATGGCGGGCAAATTTCTACAAGATCGCAGATAAAACTTCTCATCCGCATTGGCTCACCTGGTCAAAGGTTGATTATCCAACTCCCAGATTTCATATGCCTGAATTCTTTGGAGAATTGGTTTTTGAATAGTAGAAAAGTGAATTGGAATTAACTTAATACAACATGAAGCATTTAATGGTAATCCCACTAGCGGTTCTTTTTTGTCTCTTTTATGGCACTTCTTTATGGGCCCAAAATACCTTAATCTTTGTGGGTACCACCAATGGCGATGAAATCGAATCGGTGGCCCTGGTTGAGTTGGATGAGAAAAAGGGGACACTAAAGATCCTTAGAAAACTAAAGGCAGGGAAGAGACCTGGGTACCTTGCTTTAAACGAAAACATTCTGTATGCCGTAAGTACGGATTCCATGGGTACCGATCAACATACACTTAGAGCGTTTAAGTTGCTGAATGATGGGGAAGAGTTAGAAGAAATCGGCGAAGTTTCCAGTATGGGCCTTAATCCCTGTCATATTGCGGTAGGGAGAAATGGCAAAAGTTTGTTTACCGCTAACTATACCAGTGGCAGCATTGCCCAGTATGCAATCAAGCCGAATGGTGCTCTGGGGGGTAATCAATACTTCCAACAATTTACCGGGAATAGTGTCAATAAGAAACGCCAGTCAAGCCCTCGTGCCCACTATATCAATACCACCATTGACGATCAATTTGTATTAACCGCTGATCTGGGTACCGATAAGGTAATGATCCACAGATTTGATGAACAGGGAAAGATGCAAACGCACCAGAGCCAGCCCTATATTGAGTTACCACCAGGGTCAGGCCCAAGGCATCTGGAATTCCATCCTAACAATAAATGGCTTTATGTTTTAAATGAGCTGAATTCAACGCTTGCCTCAATTCTGTATGAAAAAGGAACATTTAAAGTTACCGACATTATTAGCACCTTACCAGATAATTTTCAGGGCGAAAGCTCAGCCGCCGCCGTGCGGATTCATCCCAGCGGGAAATATATTTATAGCTCAAATCGAGGATCCAACACCATATCTGTATTCGAAATAGATGATAATGGTAAGGTAAAAATGATTCAGAATTTTGGGACCCACCTCGGCATAGTCCGGGATTTTAACATATCACCTTCTGGCAAATTTCTGGTTGCCGGCAATCAAAATTCCGATGAAGTAGTGCTTTTAAAACTGGATCAATCAGGGTTGATCAAAAAGTATATCTCATCAGTAGAACTTCCAAGTCCCAGTTGCTTGGTATTTTATGACGGCCAATAGTAGCCAATTGTCAATTTCAAGGGTGATTAATTTATCATGACGCATCCCGCAAGTCTCTTTTTGAAAGTTCTTTTGCTGGTACATTGGGTGATGTTCATGGGCTGCAACCCCCCAGATCAAGATTATACCACCTGGCAGGTCTACAGTGGTGACAGCCAAGGGACCAGGTATTCGGCATTAGATCAAATTAATAAGCATAATGTAAACCAGCTAAAACCGGTTTGGATCTACAGTACCGGTGATATGAATAATGTATCTGCATCCACCATTCAATGTAATCCCATTGTGGTTGGCAATAAAATGTTCATAACCTCTCCAGGCCTAAAGCTAATAGCATTACAGGCATCAACAGGTAAAGAGCTTTGGGTTTTTGATCCACCTCATTGGAGGGGCGGTCATGGAGTAAGCAGAGGAGTTACCTATTGGTCAGATGGAGCGGAGCCACGGTTGTTTTTTGTCGCAGGTTCATATCTCTATTGCGTGGATCCGGATAATGGAATGCTGATCACGTCTTTTGGAAATTCCGGAGCAATAGATTTGCATACTGGATTGGAAAGAGACGTGGGTACGCTATGGGTTACTGCTAAAACTCCTGGAATCGTTTATAAAGATTTATTGATTCTGGGCTCTACTCTTGGTGAGGGTCCCACCCCTGCAGCTCCAGGTCATATTCGAGCTTATAATGTATGGACCGGAGATATTGAGTGGATTTTTCACACCATTCCACATCCAGGAGAATTTGGGTATGAAACCTGGCCCGAGCACGCCTGGAAAAGATCAGGTGGAGCAAATTCATGGGGAGGGTTTACAGTTGACCATGATCGCGGGATGGTGTTTTGCGGTACCGGTTCGCCTACCTACGATCATTGGGGTGGTGATAGAAAGGGAAAGAACTTGTTCGGAAATAGTATTCTGGCATTAAATGCGGAAACCGGTGAGCGAATCTGGCATTACCAGGTGGTCCATCATGATATTTGGGACTATGATATTCCCTGCCAGCCCAACCTTGTTACCATTATCAAAGATGGAAAACAGATAGATGCAGTGGCTCAGCCCACAAAAATGGGGCATCTATTTGTCCTTGATCGGGCAACTGGAACGCCTCTATATCCAGTTGAAGAAAGACCGGTTCCGCAGTCAAATATCCAGGGAGAGGAGAGCTGGCCAACACAACCCTTTCCTCCAAACTCTTTGGTTTATGCTAAGCAGTCATTTAACCTGGAGGATTTAACCAATTTAAGTCCTGATGCAACACTAGCTGTAAGGGAGCAAGTGCAAAACATGAGACTGGGAGATATTTTCATTCCGCCCGGATTGAATGCTTCAGCGGTTCTTCCCCAATTTAACGGCGGTACTGATTGGGGAGGAGCAGCATTTGATCCAGCAACACAAAATCTAATAGTAAATTGCAGTAATGAGGTTGAATGGATATCGATGGTGAAAACAAAACCAAATAATGAGCTATCACAGTACCAGCTTGGGCAGGGTCTTTATCAAACATTATGCTCTTGGTGCCACGGACAAGGAAATCCCAATGGTAATGCTGCACCCTCATTACAAAACATCACCAGTGGCAGACAGGCCCGCACTAAGGAGGAAGTACATCAGATATTGATTCAAGGCAAGGGCGAAATGCCCAAGTTTGCCTCACTTTCAGATGCTGAGAAAAAAGCAATAATAGCTTTCCTTTGGAAAGAGGGTAGGGATGTTACCATTGATACCACCGCTGCCAATTTCACACTTTCTTCTTATGCCCCATACGTGTCTACTGGGCATAATCCTTTGAAGGACCATGAGGGTTTTCCAGCTAATGCTCCTCCATGGGGAACTCTTAGTTCTATAGACCTAAATGAAGGGCAAATTCGCTGGCAGATTCCATTAGGTACCTATCCGGAATTAGAGGCCAGAGGGTTTCCGCCTACAGGAACGTTTAATATGGGTGGGCCAATAGTAACCAAAGGCGGACTTATCTTTATTGGGGCCAGCATGGATGAACGTTTTCACGCCTATGATAAAGAAACTGGAGCGTTACTTTGGGAGTTTCAAATGGAAGCTGGGGGCTATGCCACGCCGGCCACTTACCAGGTTAATGGAAGGCAATTTGTAGTAATTGCTGCAGGTGGAGGGGGTAAGCCTGAAACCAGGCCGGGAGATAAGTTCTACTGTTTTTCGTTGCCTGACTAAAACACTTATAATATATTCCGATTAATTATATTGTCGTACAATTATGGATTTCATAAAAAAATCAATTTTTGATGATAAAATGTTTAAAACATATGAATAATTTTTTTTTACTTGGTAGAACAGTGTGTACAGCACTATTGGTTTTTACTTTACTTTTAAGCTGTAAGAAATCAACGACTCCTATGGATGATGATGCCCTCGAAATTGTTATTGAAGGAATATACTATGCTGACAACGCACCTATCCAAATAACCGTTAAGAACGGCATGATCAGTGAAATTGAACGACCAGCCGAGCTGGGCCAAGGGAACAACTATCTTGTAGCGCCAGGACTCATTGATCACCAGGTAAACGGTTATCTCTCCCATTCATTTGTCGGAGGCGATCTGGATGCCGCGGGGTTAAAGGAGGTTACTGAGGGGTTTTGGAAAAAAGGCATTACCACCTATCTGCCAACGCTGACCACTCAAACAGATGAGGTACTCCTGAAAAGTTTTGAAAATATCGCGCAACTGCTTGAGGACGATGAGCATTTGGCCCAGTCAATACCGGGGTTTCATCTTGAAGGGACCTTTTATTTCTCCTGAGGCCGGTTATAGAGGTGCACACAATCTTGAATGGATCAGAGACCCGGATTGGGAAGAGTTCGAAAAATGGTACAGCGCTTCAGGTAACAGAATTATAGAAGTTACCATTGCTCCAGAGCTTGAGGGGGCTATGGAATTCATCCGCAGTGTCGGGAAAAGAACATTGTAGTGGCCATTGGTCATACCGCAGCCTTAACCGATGATATAAATGAAGCCATAGAGATGGGAGCCACAGTATCCACTCATTTAGGAAACGGCTGTGCCAATACCATTCACCGTCATCATAATCCACTATGGCCGCAATTAGCAGATGATCGTTTGACCGCCAGTATAATTGTTGACGGATTTCATCTGACCAGGGAAGAAGTCAGAACATTCTTTAAGACCAAAGGTTCTGAAAACACGGTATTGGTCTCCGATCTTACCCGTTTGGCTGGAATGCCTCCGGGGCGCTACCAGGATTTCGGACAGGAATTGGTTATGACCGAGGAAGGAGCCATTATGTTGCTTTCGGAAAATGTACTTGCAGGCGCTTCATTCCTCATTACCCGTGGTATAGAGAATGTGATCAAGTTTACCGGATGTACCCTGGGCGAGGCCATTGACATGGCCACTAGAAACCCGGCGCGGTTATTGAATCTGCATGATAGAGGTGAGATAGCAGTAGGTAAGCGGGCAGATTTGATCTTGTTCGAATTTAAAAACGGGTTATTTGAGGTGACTAAAACTGTAGTAGGAGGAGAAGTGGTATTTGAGAAATAATCATTCCATGTTACAATGCTGTATAGCCTACAGCTCTGTAACATTATGTGAACAAAGTTTGATATAAATAGATATAAAGGTCTACTTATCTTATATTAGCAAAAAATATTTAACAGTACTTAAAAACCGAAATTGTTATTATCGGTTATGAAACAACCACCATCCACTCAGGAAGCCACATTAGAACTTGACTTCGATTCTTTAGTGCATGTATCTACGATCAATCAACAGGTCCCTGAAGTACAAAAATCGCTTTCACAAAATGAAGTTTTAGTAGCAGCTACCCAATATTTTGGCGGAGATGAACTAGCAGCTAAAGTGTGGACCAGCAAATATGCTCTCAAAGATTCTATCGGCAAATTCTACGAAAAAACCCCTGATGACATGCATAGAAGAATGGCCAGGGAAATAGCCAGAGTGGAAGGAAAATATCCCGACAGCCTGACCGAGGAGGAAATATACAGTGTTTTAAAGGGATTTAAATACATTGTACCACAGGGAGGGTCGATGGCAGGAATAGGTAATGATCACCAGATCGTATCATTATCCAACTGTTTTGTGATTGGACAGGATGGGGACGGGGATTCCTACGGGGCTATATTACAGACTGATCAGGAGCAGGTGCAGTTGATGAAACGTCGGGGAGGTGTTGGTCACGATCTTTCTCAACTAAGACCAAAAGGAAGCCCCGTCATGAATAGTGCCATTACCTCTACCGGGGTTGTTCCATTCATGGAACGTTATTCCAATTCCACCCGGGAAGTGGCCCAGGACGGACGCAGGGGAGCATTGATGCTTACAATATCCAGCAAACATCCTGATGTAGAAGATTTCATCAATGCCAAAACTGATACTTCTAAAATCACCGGAGCCAATGTATCTATAAGAATAGATGATGACTTTATGCAGGCTGTTAAGCATGACCGAGATTATGTGCTTCAGTTTCCGGTTGAATCGGACGCCCCGTCCTTCAAGAAGAGCATCAAGGCCCGGGATATTTGGGAAAAAATTACCTATAATGCCTGGAGGTTCGCAGAGCCGGGAATTCTATTCTGGGACACCATTACTGGTGAATCGATACCGGATTGTTATCAAGACCAGGGATTTAAAACGGTTTCTACTAATCCCTGTGGTGAAATACCACTTTGTCCATACGACAGTTGCAGATTGTTGGCCATTAATTTGTATGGCTATGTAAACCATGCATTCACAGCAGATGCCACCTTTGATTTTGAACTGTTCGAAAATCATGTGGGAATTGCCCAGCGCATCATGGACGATATTGTGGATCTGGAAATTGAAAAGATTGACAAGATCATTCAAAAGATCGAATCCGATCCGGAAGCAACTGATATAAAAACCACAGAGGAGCGTTTATGGAAGAAAATTCGTCATAAATGTATCCAGGGAAGACGCACAGGCATTGGGGTTACTGCCGAAGCAGATATGCTGGCGGCTCTCGGTCTCCGGTATGGTGGAGATGAGGCTATTAACTTTGCTGTGGAAGTCCATAAAAGACTGGCCCTTGCCGCGTATCGCTCTGCTACTAAACTGGCCAAGCAGCGAGGAGCTTTCCCACTTTTCGATGCCGAAAAAGAAAGACAGAATCCATTCATCAACAGAATAAAAGAGGCAGACAAAGGGCTTTACCAAGAGATGATGAAGTGCGGCCGCAGAAATATTGCTATGCTAACCATTGCCCCTACCGGCACTACCAGTCTGATGACTCAAACCACTTCAGGTATTGAGCCTCTTTTTAGTGTTTCGTATAGGAGGCGTCGAAAAGTCAATCACCAGGACCAGCTGAAGGAATCGGATTATGTAGATAAACTAGGTGACAACTGGGAAGAATATCGTGTTTTCCATCACAAATTTGTATGCTGGTTACAAACCAAGGGGTTCGACTCAAAACAGGTTTCAAACATGACGGATCAGGAGTTACATGAGATCATCAAAAAGTCGCCCTATCACCGGGCAGTAGCAAATGACATTGATTGGATCAAAAAAGTTGAAATGCAAGGGGCCATCCAGGCATGGGTAGATCACTCAATTAGTGTTACTGTAAATGTTCCCAGGGAAACTACAGAAGATTTAATTGAGAAAATTTACTTTAAAGCCTGGGAAAGTGGTTGCAAGGGTGTGACGGTTTACCGGGAAGGATCGAGAGACGGTGTACTGGTTTCAGGGTCTTCCAACAAAAAAGAGACCGCAGATCTTCTGGAAACCAAAGCCCCTAAAAGACCGTCGTCTTTGCCCGCCAGAATTATCAGATTCCGTAACCACAATGAAAAATGGATCGCCGTGGTTGGCATGCTAAAAGGAAAGCCCTATGAAATTTTTACCGGATGTGTGGAGGATTCCTTTCTAATACCCAATTATGTCAAAAAGGGGCTGGTCATTAAGAGTAAAACGGAGGGCGCTAAAAGTCGTTACGATTTTCAATATGAGGATAAGGACGGCTACAAGGTCACATTTGAGGGATTGTCAAGGTCCTTCGATGAGGAGTATTGGAATCTGGCAAAGTTGATATCGGGTGTTCTGAGGCACGGAATGCCCATTAAATCCGTAGTTGAGGTGGTCTCTAACCTCCATCTCGATGATGAATCATTGAATACCTGGAAGAATGGAGTAATTCGGGCACTGTCAAAGTTTATCCCCAATGGCACCAGAGCGAAAGGGGATTGCTGCCCGGAATGCGACAATCAGGCGCTGGAATATCAAGAGGGTTGCCTAACCTGCAAAAATTGCGGGTATACTAAATGTAGTTAGTGGAGTAAAATAATGGAAAAAATAATATGAAAGCAAAAAAAATTCATTTTGTAAATGCAGATAAATCTGAGTTTTACACAACCTTAAAAAAAAGAGTGGATGCCTATTTTAAGCAAAATGGGATATCCCCATATGCCAATTCCTTTATGGTTTTCAAAATCATCTTTTTTCTCACTGGGTTAATTGGCGTCTATTTACTGTTATTATTGGGCAATCATAGCTTGGTATTCTCTTACTTCTTGTGGATAATGCTTGGATTATTTACAGCTTTTGTAGGAGTAAATATCTGCCATGACGCCATCCATGGAGCGATCTCCAGGAACAGTAATGTGAACAAAGCGCTGGGTTTCTTATTTGACATTGCCGGGGCCAATGCCTATATATGGAATATAACACATAATCGAATACATCACACCTATACCAATATTCAAGATTTTGATCCTGACATAAGTACAACTTCCCTCATTCGTATGTCTCCACATCAAAGACATAGGAAAATTCACAGGTACCAGCATTGGTACACCTGGATCTTATATGGTTTCACATCTTTGTCGTGGGTGTTTATTAAAGACTACAGAAGGTTTTTTCAAAAGCAAATAGAGAACTATCAAATGAAGAAAGCCCCGGGGTATGAGTACTTCAATTTGTTTTTTTTCAAGGGGCTTTATTATACAATTTTCTTAATTCTGCCACTGATCTTCCTGAATTTCCCCTGGTGGCATATCGTATTAGGTTTTGTAATTATGCACTTCTTCGAAGGATTCATGCTGGCAATAATTATCCAAATGGCACACCTGGTTGAAACCATAGATTTCCCGGTTCCAAATAAAAATGATGAAGTAGAGAATTCATGGGCCATTCATCAACTCCATACCACTGCAGATTATGCCAGAAGTAACCCTTTGGTGAGTTTTTTCTTTGGAGGATTAAATTTTCACATTGAACATCACCTCTTTCAAAGAATTTGTCACGTACATCATGGGCCGATTTCACAAATTTTGAAAAGAACAGCTATTGAGTATTCCTTGCCTTATCATGATATTCCCTCCTTAAGTGGTGCAGTTATGTCTCACTTAAAATTCTTGAAAAGCATGGGTAGGTACCCGCAATAACCACCAACTATCATGGAAAAGAACGTAAAAGAATACCTGGCATTTAAAAATGGTGAAACGAAAATGCCTGAACATCTGGCAATCGGCAAAGAAACTACCGGTGTATTGTTTAGGAACAAGTTCCTGGAATACCTTACAAGAACCACCATATTCCCTCCAATAGTGCTCCACCTGTCAATAAGTACATTCTTGTTTTGGTACGGAATATCGAAATTGGATATACCATTGAGTTTCGGGATACTGGCCTTTCTCGGTGGAGCTATTTTTTGGTCGTTTGCAGAGTACAATGTTCATCGATTTCTATACCATACAGAAACCAACTCCAAGTTTCTGTTGAATCTACAACATAAGGCGCACGGCATTCATCACCAGTATCCAATTGATCCAACACGGCTGGCTATGCCGCCTATTCCGGGTCTGTTGCTTTCAGGGGTGTTCTTTGTGGTTTTCTGGTTAGTTAACTCCACTTACGTATTTGTGTTCTTTCCAGGTTTTATGATAGGATATTTAACCTACATATCGATACATTATGCTCAACACCGGGTGAAATCACCCAAATACGGGCCATGGAAGGCACTTTGGAGACACCACCATATACACCATTATGTCAACCCGTACCTCGCCCATGGGGTTTCTACCCGGCTTTGGGATTATGTATTTGGGACCATGCCAAAGAGAAAAAGGAAGCAGGGAGCGTGATACACTGCTATTGCCACATACATGTATAAACTTATTTTTTGTTACCCTTCGTATGATAAAGAGAATGAAGGAATAGAAATGCTATACGGCCCTCTGGCTCTTGCATATCTGGCAACCCATACCCCCGATCATTATGAGATTACCCTTTATGATGAGTACGTTGGTGAAGATTTAGATCCCCATACCGTCGAAGCCGATATTGTGGCTTTTTCCTCTCTTTCTTCCGGAATCAATAGAGCCTATGAATTAGCCAGTGTGTTACGCCACAGGGGAATTACCTGTGTGGTTGGTGGAGCTCATGCAACAGCTATGCCCGAAGAAGCCCTGCAATACTTTGATGTGGTTATAAAGGGAGAGGGAGAAACCCCCTGGAAAGAATTTTTAGCTGATTTTGAAAAAGATACTGTACAACCTACTTATTATGGTAAAATGAATGTATCTCTGGAAGCGCTGGGTACGCCCGATAGAAAGTACATTCATTCCAACTATCACTATCCTTCATTATTGACCTCCAGAGGATGCCCTTTTCATTGTTCGTTCTGTTATTTAACGGTTTACAAAAACAGAAAATACCGCCCCATTCCACATGAAACGGTGCTGGAAGACATGCGAAGCGTCAATGACTCACAGTTGGTTATTGTAACAGATGAGAATTTTATCGGTTATACTGAAAAAAATTACCAAGATCGGAAAGATCTGCTCCGAAAAATGATCGACTGTAAATTTGATTTTATCTGGGGTTGTCAGGCTTCTAC
>PVMK01188782.1_pt1 | contig 74205 bp, 82 predicted proteins | sample 1853481 | NCBI WGS metagenome assembly PVMK01 (sample SAMN08533507, study PRJNA380276) | Marine sediment metagenome, whole genome shotgun sequencing project.
AGAATTTCGCGGGATATCGTGAGCATTCTTCATCCAGCGGAGATCTGATCAATAGCAAGGTTCGCTGGAATATCAGCGATGGCGACTCGCTGACGATTGTGTTCAATCATACCGATCAGCCTGACGAGCAGGATCCGGGCGGCATAGATGCCGTACAAGCGGAGGCTGAGCCACAATCGGCGCACGCCCAAAACGTGCTGTTCAACGCAGGCGAGGAACTGTCACAGCAGCGAATAGGCCTGGTTTACCGAACCGACCGCCTGGGTGGCGATTTACTGCTGAGAAACTATTACGTCTGGCGTGATTTCGCCAACCGGCTGCCATTTGTCAGCGGTGGGTCCGTCGATCTCGAGCGGTTTTTCTACGGCGCCGGCGCTCAATACAGTCTGACTGAACTTGGTTCTGGCAGACTGAATTTGATTGTCGGACTTGATGTCGAGCGCCAGGACGATGATCGACGCAGGTTTGACAACAACCAGGGCGTGTTGGGAAGTCTCGTGTTCGACCAGCAGGAGCAAGTCGATAGCAATGGTATCTACGTGCAGGGCCACTACAAGCTTGGTAGTGCATGGTCTGTTAATGCGGGACTTCGCTACGATGACCTTCAATATACGGTGACGGACCGATTTCTTGCCGATGGTGATGATTCGGGGCGAAGAGACTTCAGTGAAGTCAGTCCCTCTGTCTCAGTGACCTACCGTGCGGGTTCAAGTACGGTTTTTGCTTCATACAGCAGCTCCTTCGAAACGCCAACGACGACGGAGCTCGCGAATCCCGATGGCTCGGGTGGCTTCAATCAGACAATCAATCCTCAGACAGCCGACAATTATGAGCTGGGTTTTCGTGGCGCCAAGCAGAAGCTCAGCTATGAATTTACGATTTTCCGGATAGAACTCGAGGACGAGTTGGTTCCCTTCGAGCTCGCCGCGTTTCCTGGGCGCACGTTTTACTCAAATGCCGGCAGCTCCAGCCGATCCGGCGTCGAAATGGCGACATCCTGGGTCCTGGGCGGTGGTCTTAGTGCCGATGTTTCTTACACCTGGTCAGAGTTTGAGTTCGACAGTTTCGTGGACGACGATGGCAATGATTTGTCGGGCAACAGTCTGCCGGGACTACCCAGGCACTTTGGATACATCGGGCTTCACTATGAGTCCGGGAAAGGAATATCGGCAACACTGGAGTCGGTTTATTCCGGCAAGCTCTTTGCAAATACTGCGAATACTGTCTCGGTGCCTGCTTATGCGGTCGCGAATTTTCGCGTTAGCCATGAATTCACCGAGGGAAACTGGACGATACGACCGTACCTTGGTGTCAACAATCTCTTCAGTGAGCGATACAACAGCAACATAAGAATCAACGCATTTGGCGGCCGCTTCTTTGAGCCGGCTCCGGGCAGAAATTTTTACGTGGGAATCGTCGTTCGCTTCGAATAAGGACTGATCAGGAAACCATAATAGTGAGATTGACCTGGCAAGAATCCCGCTTGCTGTCACCGCCACAATTTGCGCATTTCAAGGTTTTTTCAGGCCTGAAAATCGCCACGAGCAGATTGTATTGCACGGACAACAAGAGCAATTCCCGATAGCCAAAGAAGCGCCGATCGTTCAGTAAGCAAGGGGTTCCGGGCCTTTTACGATCCTGTTGTAAATTAGCAACGGCCGCTTCCTGTCATGTCCAGTTCGAATACGGCCCCGGATTGCCGGGATGTCTTTATTTTCCCTCCAAGGAGTGATTCAATCTTCAGAGCGTGTTTAATGCGTTGCACCCTGCGTGCCCCGCATTGGGCAATCAGGAGTTAATTTTCACCACAATTTGGGGGAGAAAAACCATGCTTAGTATTCTTAGGCGCCTTCAACTGCTTCTGTTGGCCCTGCCTTTCGCCCTGCCTGGATTTGTCTCGGTAGCACAGGCACAGGATCAGGGGGCTGACGAGGTAATCGAAGAGATCGTCACCACAGGCACACGGCGTGCGGCGCGGTCCGCAACCCAGTCCATGGTTCCGATCGACGTAATCAGTGGTGAAGACCTGGTCGGTCAGGGCAATACTGATATGAATTCGTTGCTGGCGGCGGCGATTCCCTCGTACAACGTCAATCAACAGGCAATCGTTGACGCAGCCACCATCGTGCGGCCGGCCAATCTGCGCGGCTTGTCACCCGATAACACACTGATACTCATAAACGGCAAGCGGTTCCATCGTGCAGCAGTCATCTCTTTCTTTGGTGGTGGTGTCTCGGACGGCGCGCAGGCACCCGACCTGGCGGTCATTCCGGGAATCGCAATAAAACAGGTGGAAGTGTTGCGCGACGGCGCGTCCGCACAGTACGGTTCTGACGCGATCGCGGGCGTAATCAACTTCAAGCTTCGCGATAACGCCCAAGGCCTTACCGTCAGTGGACGATACGGTGAATTCGCAGAGGGCGACGGCCAAACCACTCAATTCTCCGCCAATCTCGGCCTGCCGATAACCGACGCCGGCTACTTCAATCTGAGCGCACAATTCAAGGATTCCGATCCGACCGACCGCAGTGTGCAGCGTGATGATGCCCAGGCGCTAGTCGACGCCGGAAACACGGTCGTGAAGACGCCAGCCGCACAGATTTGGGGAGCTCCGAAGATAGAGGACGATTTTGCGGTCTGGGCAAACGCCGGAATTGACCTGGATAACAATGGTCAGGCCTACATATTCGGCAACTGGGCTGAGCGCGACGTGACAGGCGGCTTCTTCTTTCGTAATCCGAATACGCGCGAGGGCGTCTATAGCCTCGACGGATTGGGTACAAGTATTCTGGTTGCTGATCTGACCTTCGGCAGCAAGGATGACGGTATACCGTGCCCGGTCGTCAACATCGTCGCCGACGTGCCCGATGCGGCCGCATTAGCAGCAGTGGCCGCGGACCCGAACTGCTTCGCTTACAATGAACTGGAACCCGGCGGTTTCACGCCGCAGTTTGGCGGTGCCGTGACCGATGCTTCCATTACCGGCGGTTTCAGAGGCGAGCTGGCTAACGGCCTGCTTTATGACATTAGTGCTTCCTACGGCCGCAGTGAGGTGCAGTACAAAATCACCAATACGGTCAACCCACAGCTCGCGTCGTTGCAGCTCGAGCAGCCGAGAGATTTCACACCTGGCACCTATGTTCAGAGCGAACGTAACGCCAATATAGACATCTCCTACCCGGTGGCAGTGGACGCATTCGCATCCCCGTTAAACGTCGCCGGTGGCGTGGAATATCGCACGGAACAATTCGAGATCAAGAATGGTGATCCCAACTCTTTCGCCATCGACCTGGATCTCTCTGCACAAGGGTTCGGCATCGGCTCAAACGGTTTCCCCGGATTCCAGCCCGAGGCTGCCGGTAAGTTTAGTCGTGACAATTACGCGGCATACATCGACTTCGAAGCCGACGTTACCGATAATTTCTTGGTGGGCGTAGCAGTGCGATTCGAGGACTTCACTGATTTCGGCTCGACGACGAACGCCAAACTCGCTGGCCGTGTGCAAATCACCGATGGGTTCGCATTACGTGCTGCGGCAAGCACAGGGTTCCGTGCGCCGACCACCGGTCAGTCGAATGTGCGTAACGTATCGACGTCCTTTTTCGGAGGGATGCTCTCGGACGAGGCCACGTTACCGCCGACTAACCCGATCTCGGTGCAGAAAGGCGGCAAACCCCTGGAGCCCGAGGAGTCGGTGAGCCTGTCAGTAGGCGCGGTTCTGAATATTGGCAATCTGGACCTCACGATCGACTATTTCAATATCAACATCGAAGACCGTATCACCCTGACCAGTTCGCAAGGGCTGACGCAGGAAGATATTGACGCGTTGTTGGCAATTGGCGTGACGGACGCGAGCAGCTTCAGCGCTGTGCGGTTCTTTACCAACGGCTTTGAAACGACCACGCAAGGTGTCGATCTGGTTGCCACGTTGCCGATTGGCGACAACACGGAATTCACGTTCAGTGGTAACTGGACGGATAACGAAGTTGATAAGTTCGACCCGGGCTTGCTTTCAGATTCGCGTATAAGGCAACTGGAAGATGGTGTTCCGGATATCCGTGTTGCGCTGACTGGAACGCATGAACGGAATAATTGGCGTGGCCTTTTGCGTGTGAATTACTATGGCGACTACTTCGAGGACCATGTTGATGCTGCTTGTTGCCCGATCGAGGGTAGTTCGGCAACGACTGTTGACGCAGAGGTTGGGTACGCCTTTAACGACAGCATCAGGGTTGTATTGGGGGCCCAGAACCTGCTGGACGAGGAGCCCGATCTCAATCCCTGGGGTCCAATCGTCGTTGGAGCCAAGTTCCCGGTTACGGCGCCGTATGGCTTCAATGGAGCTTTCTACTACCTGAGAGCAAGCTGGGATATTTACTGAATCAGCTTTTGAAACCTGAATCAGAGGGGCGCTTACGGCGCCCCTTTTTTTTGGATCTGTTGGGTGAGTTGTAAATCGCGAGACCAGCCGCCTACCATGAAAAGCGTGACTGCAGACTTATCTGCCGGCGTGCGGCGGGCGTTCCGGGAAACTCTTCGAAATTACTGTTGGTGACGTTATCGACGACCAGGTCCAGTCTGAAGCCCTGTGCGCTACGCCGGGTTTGCCAGCGATGGACGCGGATGCGATGAATGCCTCGCGTCACCGCTGCGCAGCGACGTTTTCCTCCTGCTTGCGCAGTTCGCCGTCCAGTCGGAACTCCAGGCGATCATTCGCGCGATAGATCAGTCCTGTTGCCAGGCGGTGCTTTGCGATAGTTCAGGGCATAGAAACTCGCGTCCACTGCCGCGGTACCGTAGTCCGCGTCCTTGTCCAGATACACGTAGCCTGCAGTCCAAAAAACGTTCGACCAGCGATGGGCCCAAAGCAACTCGAAACCAACCACATCAAGGTCAACAGCGTTTGCCTGCCGCGCGAACGGTGCTCCGCTCAGGAAGGTCCAGTCCACCAGTCTCTTATCTCTTCGGACAAACACGGTGGCGCTGCCTTGTGATGCCCCAGCCTCTCGTTTCACCGTGAACTCAAGTGAATTAGCCCGTTCACGACCGAGATTTGGGTTGCCTCCGAACAGGCCCGACTCGCGAGAGTTGAGGACTGTATAGCCCGGGACTTGGGAGGCTGCCGAATACTCAATCTGATATATGTTTGTTCCGCCAGCGACGAATTGTTCGAATGACAAGCCGATGAGGGGCAACAACGCGTTGCTGTCTCGGTTCGACAAATCGGCCGTAGCGCCGACCCGCAGCCTCACCAGGTTACCGCTGCCAGTTGTCCAATATCGCGTCGGCACAATGCTGATAGTGGTGTAACTGCGCGAATTGAATCGGCCATTGGTCAGGTCTGTCGATCGCAGCAACTCGTCAGCAGTTATCTGACCTCCGTAACGCCACTGCCATTCGCCAACGCGCAAAGTGCCCTGAAAGCCGACGGCATAGGCCTCGGTCTTATGCTCGAAAGAACCGGGTACTCCGGACTCTATTGTTGTGCGATCAAAATCGTAATCGTCCGTTAACTGCCGATAAACCGCGCCGAGTTCCCACCAGGTGTCACTCGAGTAGTTTCGGAGATGATTAATGACGAGCAGTTTCGTCTTCGTATGATCGGTTTCCGCCAATGAGGAAAAACCCGTATACGCCCCTGGCCAACCGTAGAATTTGTCCTGATAGGCAACGACAAGGTCTGTCTGGCTGTCGGCATTGCGGTGCTGTGCACGAGCGAAAAAACGTTCGAAATCATGATCGCCGTTCGGAAGAGTGCCATCGCTTTGAGAGCCGGAATACGAGAATTCGATTCCGGTCACAGATTCTCCGGAATCGCGTAAAACCTGGCCAACACGCAGCCTGCCGAGTAGAAGGTCGTCGCTGCCGATACCAAGCGCTATCTCACGATGGTCGATCAGCTCTGTAAAACTATAGTTGACGGTCGCGATTGCCGAGTTGAAGCCATTAATAGAATTGTCAATGCCGGTCAATAGCTCCGGTGAAGACATCGCGAACGGATCAACGGGTAAGTCTGCGAAATAGTGTCCGGTCTGAGGGTCAAAGATAGTAACCGCACCGACCTTGAAGCCGGTGTTTTCAAACAAGCCGCCACGAACAGAAATGTCAGCCTGGCTCTCCGCCAGCCCCCTGGACTGGAGATCTAATTGAGGATCGTAGCGCAGCAAGGTCGCCACCGAATCGTAAGTACTGGCTGGGAACTCGTTTGCGACGCGGCGGCCGACAACCGTGATCATCGATAATTCGTCATCTTGTTGTCCGGCTGCATCCTGCCCCTGTCCATAAGCAGCAGAGACGACAAATAGCAACAGGGGAGCCCGCGCCTGCGAAATGCGACGCTATATTGTCAAGCAATATCAAAACCTGGTTTCCCGAGAAAGCAAGTCAGGCATCTCGCGCTGACGGCGATATTCTAGTGCCCAGCGGGAAATACTGATACTTTGGCAGGCGATCGATTTGCAATTGCCCGAGGAAACCATGATCGATTTGTACTACTGGCCCACACCGAACGGCAAGAAAGCATCGATCATGCTCGAGGAATGCGGTCTTTCCTACAACACCGTTCCTGTCAATATCGGACGGGGCGATCAGTTCTCCGCCGAGTTCCTGCGGATTAGTCCGAACAACCGAATCCCCGCCATAGTCGATCATGAGACCTCAATTTCGCTATTCGAATCCGGGGCGATTCTCGCTTATCTTGCGGAGAAGACAGGCCGGTTCATGCCGGAGGATTTGCATGGCCGTTACGAGGTAATGCAATGGTTGTTCTGGCAGATGGGAAATCTCGGGCCGATGGCGGGGCAGCTGAGCCACTTCGTGAACTATGCACCGGAGCCCGTGCCATACGCGCACCAGCGATATGAGAATGAATACGACAGGCTGCTCGGCGTCATGAATACGCGCCTTGAGGATCGGGAGTATCTTGCCGGCGACTACTCGATAGCCGATATCGCCTCATTTCCCTGGGTCATGTCTTACAAGCGCCTGGGTGCGGATCTCGACAAGTTCAGCAAGCTCAGGCGCTGGTTCGATGCGATCAAAGCCAGGCCAGCCGTACAGCGCGGCGCGGATCTTGGTAATGACTGGCACAAGCCGGAACTGACCGACGAAGAAGCAAGAAAGGTATTGTTTGGACAGAACGCCGCGTCGATCGCGGCCGCAGCCAAAGAAAGATAAAACGCAGGAGCGTCCTGACGGGCGACCTGGAACCCAAAAGTGAAGTTCTACGACTGCAAGACGGCCCCGAGTCCTCGACGTGTCCGTATCTTTATGGCGGAAAAGGGCATTGAGATACCGACCGTTCAGGTCGACCTCGCCGGCGGCGAACAACTCGGTGCCGCGTTCAGGAAGATCAATCCGGATTGCACGGTTCCCGTACTCGAGCTGGACGATGGCACTCACCTGACCGAGGTGTTCGCGATCTGTCATTACCTCGAGGAGAAATTTCCCGAGCCGGCCCTGTTGGGCGGCAGCGCCACCGAGCGTGCACTCGTGACGATGTGGAATACCAAAATCGAATTTAATGGATTGGCAGCGCTGGCAGAAACCTTCCGCAACCGCGCCAAAGGCATGCAAGGACGCGCCCTGACCGGGCCTGATGATTATGAGCAGATACCTGAGCTCGTGGAGCGTGGCCGAAGGCGATTCGAGCTGTTCATGGGCAATCTGGATCGCCAGTTGCAGGGCAAGGAGTATATCGTCGGCGACATTTTTACGATGGCTGATATTTCAGCATTTGTTGCATGCGATTTTGCGGCATGGTCCAGGATTTCAATTGACGACACAATGGCAGACCTTCGCCGTTGGTATCAGCTCGTGTCAGCACGACCAGGCGCTCAGGCCTGATCTCATACTGCCTATTTTCTTAGGCGGCTACAGCGTCCCTTGCTTGTGAGATCCATCGTTTTTGCGCTTTGCGGTAATGCCTGGGCGCGAGTTCCGCGATGTTGACAATATCTTCGTAGGCCTCCAGCGCATCGTCATTCTTGCCGACTCGTTCAAGTAATGCGGCGTAGCGAACTTTTGCTTCGGCGCCGGCGTAATATGCCGCAATCTGCTTTGTATTCGGTTTCTGCCAGCGCCAGGTCTTCGCACTGTTCTGCGGCACGGGCGTATAGCAAATGTCCCTCGGGAGACCTGAAGTCGGGGTTCTTTTCGATCAGCCCCTCGAGCGTTTGCTTCGCTTGTTCGTAATCCTTGTTGGCGAACTGGGCCTGGGCGAGCCCCAGCAGCAAGTCGGGATCGTCTTCGTACAGGCCGGTCAATGCTTTTTCGTAGTGCTCGATGGCTTCCGCAAATTTGCCGCTGGCGATGAGCTCGCTGGCGAGGTGACGCGCGGCGTCGACACTGCCGGACAGCCGGTGCTCTCTTTGCCGTTGGCGCAGGTCTGCACCGGGATCGAGGGTCTTCCTGATGCCGCGGTACGCCCGTCGCGCCCGGTGGTTGCCCGTGAGCTCAGGCAAGAGCTCAATAATAAAATAAGCGAGGGAGCCAATGCCCGGGGCCAGCAGAATGATGAATACCCAGTAAGGTGACCGGCCCGTCCGGACCGCATGAACAATCAGTGCAATCTGAACGAAGACGGACAGAATCATCAAAGGCATATTTGCGAACCGTGTTCTTATTGATCCTGCAATGTGTGGGCTGGCTCCGTTGCTTGCAGCGATCTGAAGCCCAGATAGAGGAGCAGCAGGAGCTTTGATAGCTCCAGGACCGAGTAGGTTCCATGGTGCATGGATGGCGCCGGTTCGACACCGGCCACTATCTGCTGAGATCTCGCGGCAAGCTCCGGCAGAAGCCAAATCGTTTGTGCGAGGAGTATCAGAATCAATGCTGAACACTGCATCCACAGCTTCCCTTGCTGTGCCGGACACACGAATAACGAGCAACAATATGACTAAAGCGATGAGTTCTGCTTTGTTGAGCGCCGCAAAAACCACGCGGCCGATATCCAGCGCCACGGGCCGGGTGATCAAAGGGGCCGTAAACCTGATCGGCGTCGCCAATAAGGAGATTCCAGCCGTCATGCCAAACCAGATGAAACACACGTAGGCGGGATTCCTGAGCGCCCGCGAAAGATCTTTCCAATTCTTTGCATTCAAGCGAGAATACCTTGAGAACCCAATAGCTCAAACGATATGTCTTCAGCAAAAGAATCACAACTGGCGTCGGCCGTGCTCATGATCAGGCCGGCAGGATTCGAGAGCAACCCGGAGACGGCTGAATCCAACCGGTTCCAGGGCAAGACCTCAGCCCCACCGGCAGAACAACAGTCGGCGGCACTCGAAGAATTTGAGGCGCTTGCAGTGGCGCTCGAGGGCTGCGGCATTTCGGTGTTGCGATTCGACGATACGACGGAACCACACACTCCGGACGCCATATTTCCGAACAATTGGGTCAGTTTTCACGCCGACGGATCGGTTGTCCTGTACCCGATGGAAGCCCCGAGCCGGCGACTGGAGCGCCGCGCGGATATTATCGACTCACTTGTTGCCGACTACGGATACACCGTAAGACAAGTCATCGATCTTTCTCACCATGAGGATGCAGGTCATTTCCTCGAAGGCACCGGCAGCATGGTCCTGGATCGCGTCAATCATATCGCCTACGCGGGTTTGTCGACGCGCACCCATCTCGATCCGCTCGGCGAGTTTGCCCAGCGCATGGACTACGATATTGTCGCGTTCGACGCGACAGACAAAAGCGGTGCACCGATCTATCATACGAACGTACTGATGAATATTGGCGAGGAGCTCGCCGTCATCTGCGATGAAGCAATATCAAAAGACGAACAGCGAACAGCAGTACTGGAACGACTGACGCAGACGGGCCACAGGATTTTGTCGCTCAGTTTCGACCAATTAGAGTCCTTTGCCGGCAACATGCTGGAGCTGAAATCCGAGTCGGGCGATCGCATCATCGCGATGTCCACTCGCGCCTGTCAGGCGTTGAGTGATTCACAACGGGAAATTATCGGAAAGAACGCAACAGTACTGAGCGCAGCAATCGAAAACATCGAACGATCGGCAGGCGGAAGCGTGCGCTGCATGCTTGCAGAGGTGCATCTGCCGTTGGCAGGAAGTGCCGGTTAATCGCTGCCGTGGCACCTTTCAAAACAAAAAATCGTCCCCATACCATAACGTTCCCTACGTTTATGGCAAACCAGGAGAATCCCTATGGCAAGTCCTAATATTCAAAGCAGATTTCCGATTGTGATCGTTGTTATTGGCATCCTTATATTGGTCGGAATGAATTTTTATAAGACCATCCCGCCCGGTCGCGTCGGCGTCGCTACGCTGTTCGGCAATGTTCAATCACAGGTGTATGGACAGGGTTTGCACATACCCGTTAATCCTTTGTATCGGTGGGTAGTCTTCGACGCGCGTCAGCAAACGCATGCGGAAACGGCCAACGTGCCCAGTCAGGATCAGTTGCAGACCAGGCTGGATGTCAGTGTCCAGTATCGAATCGACGGATCCATGGCGCCGAGCATCCTGCAAGATACCGGTGATGCGGTCGCGGCGGTCCGGGTGCACCTGATCCCTAAATTGCGATCCTTGCTGCGCGAGCAGGGCAAGAGCATCAAGCGCGCAGAGGATTTCTTCCAGGAAGCGACGCAGGCAACCCTGCAGCTTGCACTGACCGAGGGGCTGAAAGAGTACCTGGCCCCCAAAGGCATTATCGTATCCGCAGTGCTGATTCGTGATATTCAACTGCCCCCGTTTATCGTCGCAGCCATCGAGAAGAAGAAAGAACGAGAACAGGCGGTCGAGCGGGAACGGGCCGAACTCGAAAGGGTGCGAACCGAGTTGCAACAGACGGTGGCGAGAGCCGAAGCGGGTTTCCAGGCTGCTGAACAGGAAGCGGCACGCAAGAGAATTCTGGCGGATGCCCAAGCGTATGAGATTATGCAGATTAATAAAGCAATTGCCAGGAACCCGGCCTATATTCAGCTCCAGTCGCTCGAGGCACTCAAAGCGATTTCAAAAGACCCGGCCAGCAAAATATATTTCATGGACGGCTCCAGCCCGACTCCGTTGCCGTTGTTGCACATGGGTGAGGCTATTAGATCGGGTAATTGAGATAGGGTTGGTTCACTGCAGAAACTGGATGGGGCCGGGTGACCGGCCCTGTTTTTTTAGTTGCTACAATGACTGTCTGAAAATCATGCGGGGGCTCGCGTTCGGTGAATGATAATCAGGACACGATACTCATGTGTCCGCCGAAGTACTTTACGGTGGAATACGTCATCAATCCGTGGATGGCAGGAAATGAAGGCACGCTGGACGTGGAGCTTGCGTTCAGGCAGTGGGAAAATTTGCGGGATGCCCTGAGCGAAGTCGCGGAGGTCGTGCTCATGGAGCCACAGCCGGATCTGCCGGACCTGGTGTTTACCGCGAATGCAGGCGTCGTCTACGGCGACAAAGCGATCGCAAGTCATTTTTTGCCGCATGAACGCCGCCCGGAAGAGCCTCACCTCAAGAACTGGTTTCGCAAAAACGGATTCGAGCTATTAGACCTGGACGAAAAAATCGGCTTTGAGGGTGCCGGCGATTGCCTGCTCGATCGAGGCGGTCCGTGGTTATGGACTGGTCACGGTTTTCGAACTGAGATAGAGGCACATGCCGAGATCGAGAAGTTTTTTGACGTGGAAGTCGTTTCCATCAAACTCACCGATTCGAGGTTCTACCATATCGATACCTGTTTCTGCCCGTTGGCCGGTGGTTTTCTTATGTACCATCCGCCGGCATTCGACTTCGATTCCCGCATAGCGATCGAGAGCCGGATTCCGTCACACAAACGAATTGTTGTGGATACAGTGGATGCCGGGAATTTCGCCTGCAATGCCGTAAATGTCGGGGACATGGTATATCTGAACAAGGCGTCGGAACCGCTCAAAGCCCGACTCAGGTTGGCGGGCTTCCAGGTCAACGAAATCGATATGTCCGAGTTTCTCAAGGCGGGCGGGTCGGCAAAATGCCTGACGCTAAAGGTGGTGGAACCCGTGTATTCTCGACTCGGCACAAATTAGGACTAGAATGAGAGGACAAACTCGAATAAGAACAACATGTCCCTGCCAGCGCACAAATACAGCATTAGCCTGAAGGATCCCGGCCCTCATCTTTTCGAGGTTCGATTAGTCGTCGCCAAGCCTGATCCGGCAGGACAGGTGTTCGCGATTCCGGCCTGGGTCCCGGGCAGCTACATGATTCGCGATTACGCGAAGCATGTTGTATCCATGCGCGCCGAAGCTGATGAACGGGAGATCGAACTTGCGAAAATCGACAAGAGTAGCTGGCAGGCGGAGGCATGTGAGTCAACGATTACTCTAATCGCTGAAATCTATGCATACGAGCAAAATGTGCGCGGCGCGCACTTCGATACCACTCACGCGTATTTCAACGGGCCATGCGTATTTCCAGCCGTTGTCGGACAGGAAAACCATGCATGCGAGTTGGAAATTCAGCCGGCTGCCACGCCTTTTGGCAGCAACTGGAGGGTCGTTACGTCCATGCGGGCGAAAACCGCAAGTAAATACGGTTATGGCATTTATGAAGCGGATGACTATGCCGAGTTGATCGACCACCCGGTGGAAATCGGCAATCTTGCGATCGGCGAATTCGAAGTAAACGGTATTCCGCACACGATTGCTATTCGCGGACGAACACGTGCCGATATGGGCCGCATATGTCACGATCTCAAGGCCGTTTGTGAGCAACACATGCGGCTCCTGGGTGCGCCTGCAGATCTCGATCGATACGTCTTTTTGCTTATGGCTCTCGATGACGGCTACGGCGGGCTCGAACATCGCTGGTCGTCAAGTCTGGTCTGTGCGCGGGATGACCTTCCCAAGAAGGGCGACACCGGGGTCGACCAGCGGTACCGGAAATTTCTCGGCTTGTGCAGCCATGAGTACTTCCATCTTTGGAACGTCAAGCGAATGAAGCCGGAGGTATTCACGCCGTACGACCTGAGTAAAGAGTCATACACCGGTTTGCTATGGGTGTTCGAGGGAGTTACGTCCTATTACGATGACCTGGCCCTCGTCCGCTCCGAATTAATCTCCACCGAGAGTTACCTGGAGACGCTTGCCAGGACAATCACTCGCGTCATACGTGCCCGAGGAAGGTTCAGGCAAAGCGTCCAGGAATCAAGCTTCGATGCATGGATAAAATTCTATAAACAGGATGCGAACTCAAGCAACGCGATCGTAAGCTATTACACGAAAGGATCCCTGATTGCGCTGGCGCTCGATTTGACACTGCGTCTCGAATCGAACGGTAAGTGCTCTCTCGATGCAGTAATGCGCGAGTGCTGGAAGCGATACGGCGAAACAGAAGCGGGCATGCCGGAGCGAGGGCTCGAATCGATGGCGTCGAAAATCTCGGGCACGGATCTGGGCGATTTCTTCGACCGCTATGTGCGTGGTACCCATGATCTGCCGCTCGAGCAGCTGCTTGGAAAATTCGGCGTCAAGCTGTGTTTGCGTCCGGCAAAAGGCCGCAGAGACGAAGGGGGGAAACCGGCAAAGCCGGACAGCAAACCGCATCCCTGGCTGGGCGCCACCCTCGTCGATCGCAATGGTCGCACCGTTTTTGGAGTTGTCCACGCAGGCAGCCCGGCGGAACAGGCCGGCATAGCGGCAGCCGACGAGGTAGTGGCGATCGATGGTCTCAAACTCACGGCCTCAAATATCGACAGGCGGCTGAAGGGATACCGCGCCGGCGACACGGCGCAAGTGAGTGTATTTCGCGGCGACGAACTGCACAGGTTTTCGATCCGGCTTGAAGAACCGCCGGCGGACACCTGTTACCTGGAGCTCGTTGCCGAGGCTGATAAAAACAAAGAGCAAAGACGAGTTGCCTGGTTGACGGGCAGCTAGTGGTCCAACAAGGGGGGCAGCCGACTCTTGGGAAATAATTAAGCGTTCGAATCTTTTTGCGGTATCGCGGCGCTAATCGCCAGTAGCCAGTAGCCAGTAGCAACAAAGGCCATCGCCGGCATAATGGCAACGCCCCCGAAAATTTCGAATGGCTTGGCGCCGGACGGTGTCTTGGCTATGGTGGCAGACAGTGATAACTCTCTTTGGCAATCCCCGTGTGCGACTGTTTGCCGGCGCCGTGTTAATCAGCTTCTCGCCGGTGTTCGTCAAACTCGTCAGTGTGTCGCCGACGACGAGCGGCTTTTATCGGGTTTTCCTGGGCGGGATCGCACTCGCTTTGTTTCTTCTGCTGACCGGGCGAAAGCTGTCTTTCACTAAAAGGGCATGGACCGCACTGATATTGTCTGCGGTTTTCTTTGCGCTGGACCTGTGGTTCTGGCATCGGAGCATCATGTATGTCGGTCCGGGGTTGGCGACACTGCTCGCAAATTTCCAGGTTTTCATCATGATCGCTGCGGGCGTGGTGCTGCTCAGCCAGCGACCGACGGTCAGGCAGCTCATCGCTATCCCACTCGCGATGATCGGTCTGGCGATGATCGTCGGGCTCGATTGGCAAAGTCTGCAGCAGGACTATCAACTCGGTGTCATTTTCGGTTTGCTGACGGCCGTTTGTTACGCAGGTTATTTGTTGACGATGCGGCGGGTGCGCACGGATTCCACGCACGCGGTGCCGTCCAGAGAGGTTGCAGTGATGTCGCTGGTTGCAGCGGCAATGCTCGGCCTGGCGGCCATTGCCGAAGGTGAATCGCTATCGATCCCGACTGTTAACGATGCGATATGGCTGGCATGTTACGGTTTGCTCGCACACGGTGTCGGTCTGATGTTTATTGCAAGCAGTCTTGCGAAGGTGACGACAACAGAAGTGGGCCTCGCGTTGTTGCTGCAGCCGACCCTCAGCTTCGCCTGGGACATCATCTTTTTCGGTCGGGTGCTGACGGCAGTAGAAGCCGTCGGCGCGGCGATCGCCTTGACGGCAATATTTCTCGGATCTCGGCAGTCTTCACAACAACCGTAAGGCGCCTCGCAGCAGTTCAATTTCAAAATGCGTCTGCAATGGCTGCACCTCGCCGTCGAGGTGCGAGGGCACCGGCGCGGTTGCGGTGAGCTGACATTGGGTGACTCGAGAATGCGTTATCTCGGGTTGACCGATATGCGATCCTCGCATCAGCTTTGGCAGCAGCGCCATGATCCGAAGCCGACTGACCGGGTTCGACATACGACGAGATCGAGAGCGCCGTCGTCGTTTATCGCCATCGGCGCGATGTGGAACATGCCGCCTACCCAGGCGCCATTGTTGACACTCGCCAGGGTGATCGGCCCCTCGACTGTCTGGCCCGAGAATTTCATCGTCACGTGCGGTGTGATTACGCCATCGATCATCGCTTTGAATACGGCGACCAGATAAACGACATCGCCGATGCGCCAGCGAATCTCGCGGGCAATTCTGTTCACTTTGGCATCGAATCCAATGCCGGCGCTATTTGCAAAGTAGCGATCATTCATACGGCCTGCATCAACCGGATGCGCCGGTGTGTCGGTTCGGATTCGCTCGGCGAGCAGCGGCACGGCATCTTCCCAGTTAACCGGGATGGAACATGCCTTGGCGAAGTCATTGCCTGTTCCGGTAGGGATAACTCCGAGCTCGACCGGTTCGCCGGACCGGAGAATACCGTTGACCACTTCGTGAATGCTGCCGTCTCCACCGGCTACCAATATTCTTTTTGTGCCGGCTGATACTGCGCCAAGAACCTTGGTTTCAAGATCGCCGACCGATTCACTTCTTACAAGCACAGGGTTGACACCAAGGGAGCTGAGCAACTCGACAACTTGCAAAATATTGCGACCGGACCGGCCCCTGCCGGCAATCGGATTGAAAAAAAGAGGAACGGGCACGGTATTCATTACTAAAGAGCCGCTCAATGCCTGAGAGTACGGATGCTACAATGCCCGGCAGTTCTTGTACAAAACCGGCACAGTCACGCTCATGTTAGAGCTTGGTATCAAATTTCTTCTTAGTTACCTGATCGGCTCGATCATGGGATCGATGGTGATGGGAAAATTGCGCGGTGGTGTCGACATCCGGACCGTAGGTAGCGGAAATGCAGGCGGGACAAATGCGTTACGCACCCAGGGGTGGTTGTTTGCGCTGGGTGTGGTCGCTATCGACTGTGGCAAAGGTGCTATCGCAGCAGGCATCATACCGGGCATCGAGTTGCCGATTGCGGGCAACGATCCGGAAATCTCCCGGACGTGGCTGACCCTGAGTTGCGCGGCAGCGTCTGTTATTGGCCACGTCTGGCCCATGTGGCACAACTTCCGCGGCGGCAAGGGCGCTGCGACACTGGTTGGCACGCTGGTCATTCTGGCACCCGGGCTCATCATTCCCATGCTGCTGGTGTGGGCGTGGGTACTCGTCCTTTCCGGGTACGTGGGACTTGCGACGATGATTGCGGGATTGTCAGCACCGGTTTATCTGGCTGTAGTGCATCTCCCGTCGGACCAGCCGCTTTTCATCTATTGTGCCGTACTTGCGCTGTACATCGTTTTCACTCATCGCTCGAATACTCGACGCATGATGGACGGCGCAGAGGAAAGAAATCCACGGCTGATGTTTTTTCATCGTCGAAATTAACAGCGAATATGACCGTGCTGAACGCCGAGAGAATTCGAGACCCGATCACGAGCGTAGCTGGTGCGCGGCTGGACATACTCGAAGTCTTGTCAGAAATTGAATCGACCAACAGCTACCTGCTGGAGCAGCCTTCTCCTGCGCCAGGCCGGTTTCGCGTTGTACTTGCGGATCACCAGACCGCGGGTCGCGGGCGCCAGGATCGAATCTGGCAATCACCGCCAGCATCCGGGCTGTGCCTGTCAATGGCCTACACATTCGGCAGAGTTCCCGACAAGCTGCCAAGCCTGACGCTGGCCCTCGGTATCGGTGTTGCCGAAGCGCTCGAGCGGCTCGGCGTCGGCGGCATCAGCCTGAAATGGCCGAATGACATTATTGCCTGCGACGGAAAGCTCGGCGGCATTCTGACCGAAGTTCAAAACGGCGCGAGCGACGGCGTAACAGTTGTCGCCGGCATCGGTCTGAATGTTGACCTTCCGGATTCAATGCAACTCCTGGAGGGGCCGTCCTGGACGAACAAAATAGTGGATTTAAAGACATGCACCGGCAATCCGCCATCGCGGGAAAAGTTGTCGGTTGCCGTTATTGAAAGCCTGTTTGACTGTATGGTTCAGTTTGAGTCCGACGGGTTTGCGCCATTTCAGGACAGTTGGGAGAGGTACGACTGGCTCAGAGGCAAACAGATCGTCGTTGATATGCCTGATGGACGTTGCTGTGGTGTTGCAGACGGCGTCGATTACGATGGGGCACTCAGTATTCGAACGGGCAAGAATCGACGACGAATTATCACCGGGACTATTTCATTGCCAGACGAGCGGGATAATCACGCATGAGCGAAGTCCGCGCGCTGTTGTTTGACGTCGGCAACACTCGATTGAAATGGGGCCTGCTTGAAAAGGGTCGCATCAACCGCACGGGCAGTTTTACGCGTTCCAAGATCCGCGATTCAGGATTCGCATCACTTGTTACACGCCTGCCGCGCCGAGTCGACCGCGTGTTCGCCAGCAACGTTGCGGGCGCGAGTCTTGCGACACGCCTGTCAGGTGTCATCGGTATCCACTGCGGCTGCGATATTCATTTCGCACATTGCGAGAAACAGGCATACGGTGTGACTAACAGTTACAGGCAACCGCGACGAATGGGTGTGGACCGGTGGGTGGCGATGATCGGTGCGCGATCTGAATTTCGAGGAGCAATCTGTATTGTTGATGCGGGGACGGCAGTTACGATCGACGCATTGGACAAGAACGGCGTTCACCAGGGTGGGCAGATTCTTCCCGGACTTGCATTAATGGGTCGTGCACTGAGATCGGAGACGAGTGATATTTCCACCGCAAAACGACTGCCAAGAGACCCGGGTCGCGGCATGGCCATGTTCGCAAACAATACCGACGGCGCTGTGCAATCGGGCGCTATAAATGCCGTCTGTGGGGCGATTGAGCGCGCGGCTAAAGTGTTACGTGCAGAAGGTTACCGGACCAAAATCGTCTTGACCGGCGGAGATGCCTCGCGCATTCTAAAGCAGCTTGGCGATAAGGCATTACACCGTCCCAACCTGGTACTCCAGGGACTTGCATTCATGGTACAAAGCGAATCGTGAAAAACCTGCTTTTGCTGCTGCTGTTGGCGAATATTCTCTACTTTATTTGGGGACTTTTCGTTGATGAGCCGCCAGAGGCCGGTGTAGAAATCTCGAATGAATCGGATCTCGGCCCGCCACTGGAAATTTCCAGAACAAAAATTGCCGAGGCAGCAACCAGCGTTGGTGCCGTTCTCGGCTCTGGTAAACCTTCCGACCTTGCCGCGGTAGTCGGTCGTTCATGTGTGACTCTCGGGCCGTTTACGACGACCACACTTGCCAGCGGAGCAATGGCCGAATATGAAAAGCAGGGCATGCGGGCCAGTATCCGGAGGACTCAGGGTCAGGTATTCATCGGTCACTGGGTGCAAATCCGAAATATCGAGAATCGCGAAATCGGAAATGTCATGCTCGGCAAATTAAAGGAAGGCGGGCTCGGTGATGCATACCTCGTGCCCACAGAGGATGACGGACTAAAAATTTCTCTTGGGCTTTTTGGCGAAATGAGCCGGGCAGAACGAGTGGAATTGCAGGCGAAATCGCTGGGCCTTCCGGCTGACATCACACCACGCATGCGTGAAGGCACCGTATTTTTTGTTGATATCGGCCTGCCTCCCGGCAAGGGTGCCGGCAACATGATTGAGAAATACGGTGAGGACAGAGTCCTGCTAAGGAATGCGGCGACCTGCCCGCGCTCGCGCTGACAGGCAAAAGGTCTCTGGCGCTTCGCCCGGACCTTGCTGCAACCGGCTCAAAAGAGAATAATTCGCTTCCTGTTGAACAATGCCGGTATAGCTCAGTTGGTAGAGCAGGGGTTTTGTAAACCTCAGGTCCGCGGTTCGACTCCGTGTGCCGGCACCAAGTCAAAAAGGGGGCCACAGGGGCCCCATTTTTGATTCGGAACGGCGTAGGATTCACGCGGAGTGGCAGAGTCACAGTATGTCACTAACCGGATACGTTCAAATTGGCGGTAGCGAGAAATCATGAGCATGCAAATTGCCGATAAGGCGCTGTTGAAAACCCAGGCCTTTATCAACGGCGAATGGGTGGATGCCGACAACGGCGAAACGCTGGCGGTCACGAATCCGGCCAACGGCGAGGTCATAGCCGAAGTTGCCAAATGTGGTGCCGTCGAGACGCGGCGCGCCATCGAAGCTGCCGAAGCTGCCATGGTCGACTGGCGGCAGAGATCTGCCAAAGAGCGGGCTGTGCTGTTGCGTAATTGGTTCAAGTTGATGATGGAAGCCCAGGAAGACCTGGCGCAGATTCTGACGGCCGAGCAGGGCAAGCCGCTTGCCGAGGCACGTGGGGAGATTGCCTACGGCGCAAACTACATCGAGTGGTTCGCTGAAGAAGCAAAACGGGTCTATGGCGACACCATACCCGCGCCTTCGAAGGATAAGCGCATTGTCTGCATCAAGCAGCCGGTCGGTGTTGTCGCCTGCATAACTCCGTGGAACTTCCCTAACGCGATGCTCACGCGAAAGATTGCGCCGGCACTGGCTGTCGGCTGCACAGTGGTTTGTAAACCCGCAAGCGCGACGCCATTGTCGGCTTATGCTTTCGCGGAGCTGGCTGTGCGTGCGGGTATTCCGGCTGGCGTCATCAATATCATCACTGGTCGCACGTCGGAAATCGGTGAGGAACTGACGTCGAACCCGACTGTGCGAAAGCTTACATTTACGGGCTCGACAGCGGTTGGCAAGAAACTGATGGCGGCCTGTGCATCGACCGTCAAGCGCACGTCGATGGAGCTTGGCGGCAACGCGCCGTTCATTGTTTTTGATGACGCTGATCTCGATGCCGCCGTAGCCGGCGCAATCATCTGCAAATTCCGGAATGCCGGTCAGACCTGTGTCTGCGCGAACCGCATCCTCGTGCAGGAAGGCATCTACGATGAGTTTGTCGAAAAATTGATGGCGGCGACTGCCGACCTCAAGATGGGAGACGGCACCGCGGAAGGCGTTACGATCGGTCCGCTAATCAATGAAGGTGCAGCCAATGACGTGCTGGCATTCGTTGACGATGCGGTCGGTAAAGGTGCGAAAGTAGTTGCCGGCGGCCAGCGTTCTGACCTTGGTGCCCGTTTTGTCGAGCCGACAATTCTGATTAACGCCAGCGAGAACATGCGCGTCTTTCGGGAAGAGATATTTGGTCCGGTCGCACCGCTGTTCAAATTCAGGACGGAGGAAGAAGCGATCGCGATGGCGAATGACACGGAAGTCGGTCTGGCTTGCTATTTCTATACCCGGGATATCGGTCGTATCTGGCGCGTCGGAGAAGCGCTCGAGTACGGCATCGTCGGCATCAACGACGGTATTATTTCCAACGAGATGGCGCCTTTTGGCGGTGTCAAGGAATCCGGGCAGGGGCGCGAAGGCTCCAAATACGGCATGGACGATTACCTCGAAATCAAATACATGTGCATGGGCGGCATCGATAGCTAGAACCGTGGAGCCGCGACTGTGCTCGCGGCAAATGTCCCCCGGCATCCATGCCCAGGTCGAATCGGGCTTAGCAATCAGACATTTCGAGTGCAGGTCCGATTCTGGCTAGTTTTAATTGGCCCCCGTCGTATACTGATGCCTGACGAGGGGGCTATAAGCGATGTTCAGTACGGAAATCTGCGAACGAGCGAGGCTGGCGCGAGACGCCCGTTTCGACGGCCAGTTCTTTGTCGGCGTAAAAACGACCGGCATATACTGCCGCCCGATTTGCCCTGCAGTTGCACCCAAAAGCGAAAACGTTTCGTTTTACCCCAGCGCTGCCGCTGCCAGCGAAGCGGGATTCCGGCCATGCCTGAGATGCCGGCCCGAGTGTGCACCGGGCACGCCCGCATGGGGCGGAACGTCGACCACAGTGCGACGTGGCTTGAGACTGATCGCCGGCGGTGCGCTTGACGACGGTGACGTCGAGGAACTCGCAGACAGGCTTGGAGTAACGAGCCGACATCTTCGCCGGCTATTTACGAAACACCTGGGTGCGTCTCCCGTGGCGGTCGCACATACACAGCGACTGCATTTCGCGAAGCGCCTGATCGATGAAACGGAGTTACCGATGAGCCACGTTTCGTCAGCTGCCGGCTACGGCAGCATCAGGCGATTCAACGATACGTTCAAGAAAACATACGGTCGGGCGCCAAGGGAGCTCAGGAAGTTTGGTGAAGAATCGATTGTCAACGGCAACGCGGTGACATTGTCGGTACGGCTTCCTTATCGAAAACCGTTTAGCTGGCCAGCCATGCTGGAGTTCTTTGCCGGCCGTGCGACGCCGGGCGTCGAGTCTGTGACCGGCGATACCTATCGACGAACGATTTCGCTGGGCGACAGACATGGCGTTATCGCGGTCAGTCCGGCAGGCCCGAAAAAGCTGTCGGCGTATCTCATGCTGACAATACAGTGCGTCGATACCGGCGCCCTGTTCGAGATAGTGCAACGCTCGCGGGAGATGTTCGATCTCGATGCGCCGATTGGCGAAATTAGTACTACACTGAAGAGAGACGAATCGCTGCAAGGCTTGATCCGAAAATCTCCGGGCATGCGTGTGCCCGGCGCCTGGGACGGATTCGAATTGATGATCCGCGCGATACTCGGCCAGCAGATTTCGGTCAAGGCGGCGACCACACTGGCCGGACGAATTGCCGATCAGTATGGCGAGAGGCTTAGCCTGTCGGATGAGGCAGGAGACGTCGGGCTGCGGCGCATATTTCCGTCGGCCGACCGGTTGAGGCACGCGCGATTCAGCAATATCGGGCTGGTCAGGAGTCGTGCGGAGACGATTCGCCGGGTCGCGGCTGCCGCGGCCGATGGCGAACTGAATTTTGACGTAACACAGGAGCCTGAAGACTTCTGCAGAAGCCTGACATCCATCAAGGGTGTGGGAGACTGGACGGCACAATACGTTGCCATGCGCGTGTTGAAGAACCCGGATGCTTTTCCTTCCTCGGACCTCGGTCTCCTGAAGGCCGTGGACTTAATCGGGAACCGGACCGGGCGCACAACGCCAGCAGAGCTTTTGCGGCGGGCCGAGTCCTGGCGCCCCTGGCGGGCATATGCCGCACTATTGTTGTGGAGTTCTCTTGCGAACTCCGGAGGATAAAACGATGTATTACTGTTATCTCGACACACCGATCGGCGATCTGTTGCTTGCCGGCGACGACGATGCGCTTTGCCTGGTCGGTTTTCCCGAGGGCTCGATGCGCCGGGAGCCGGAGCCGGACTGGATCTATTCCGAGAAACCGTTCGGCGACGTGCGCGAGCAGCTGGCCGCCTATTTCGACGGAAATCTGCATTCATTTGACCTTCGTCTGCGACCGGACGGCACCGAGTTCCAAAGAAAAGTTCTCGATGAATTGCAGAAGATCCCCTATGGAACCACAGCATCTTACGGCGATATCGCAAAGAGGATAGGTAACCCGAAGGCGGTTCGGGCCGTTGGTGCGGCAAACGGGCGCAACCCGATCCCGATCATCATTCCCTGCCATCGCGTAATCGGGAGCAGCGGCGACCTGGTAGGTTTCGGCGGTGGCCTTCCGACCAAAGAAGCGCTGCTGCGCCACGAAATGGAGCACAGCCAGTTTCCACACGTCGTCCAGGGATAATCGTCGACAAGCCTTCTTGTAAGTCGTGCGCATAAACGCAGATTTCGCGGTAAAGGCGGTCGTTGTTCCGAAGGATTCGGACTGGGTCTGCTCGCCCGAATCGGGCGTGGACCGGCTGATGCTCGACCGAATTGGTGGCGAGGTCGCGCGCGCGACCAGCATAGTCAGGTATGCGCCGGGCAGCTCGTTTCCGCGCCACCAACATGACGCCGGCGAGGAGTTCCTGGTTCTCGACGGCGTTTTTTCCGATGAACAGGCCGACTATACGGTCGGCACATACGTTCGAAACCCGCCGGGCTCCGGGCATTCGCCACACAGCGAGAGCGGCTGCAGGATTCTCGTGAAACTGCGCCAATTCGACCCGCGCGACCTGTCACATGTCGTGGTTGATGCATCACACAGTACTGCCTGGCTGAACGCGTCCGGCATGGCTGCAAACGTCCTTGAGCTGCACGAGTTTGGCAGCGAGCGCGTCGTGATGATTCGGCTCGCGGCAGGCGAGCCGTTCCCGTTCGCGTCCGATCCCGGAGGTCTGGAAATTCTGGTAATCAGTGGCTCGATCAATGACGAAGGCACTGAATTGACGGCGGAATCCTGGCTCAGGTTTCCGGCCAGTCAGGAGAATCGGCTCGTCGCGTCATCAGACAGTTTGCTTTGGGTCAAGCGGGGACACCTGCCCTCATAGAATTCTGTCCTGTAATGACCGAAGAGCATCGGATGGTTCGACTCCCGGCAGAACGCGATCGTCGATCTGTAATTGTCCGAGCCTTGAAGTGATTGGCAGCACCCCGGCCCAGATCGGTATACTGTAATCCTCGTCTTCATCGTCAGGCATGCCCAAAGATATTTTCGCCGACGCGGCATCGATCTGCATTGCAATCACGCCGGTCATCTTGATTTCATTTTCGTGCGAGTCTCTGACCTCGGCCCAGCGCCCCGGGATGGTGTGCTCGCTGATCATTTTCATGCCATGGAGCTTCTCTTCCCTCGTCCGCAAAATTCGCGGCGTGCCGAACAGCGTCACCGATCGATAATTCATTGATGAATTGAACGTGGACCGCGCGACAACAATGCCGTCGAGCAACGTCACGTTGACGCAGGCCCGCTCAGTTTTTTCCAGTAACCGGATAATCCGTGCTTTTCGAGCACCGTGCAGGAAGAGTGTTTCTCCTTCGCGCCCGTAAATCATCGGAACGACGACAGGTGACCCGTCCTGTACAAATGCCACGAATGCGACGAGACCCGCGTCGAGGATCTGGTGCACGGTCGATTTTTCATAGTCCGCCTTCTCCCTGAGTTGGCGGACTTTATTTTGTTTGTTGATCGAATATGAGCTTGCCACTGCGACTTTAATCCTCTAGAGAAATCTCGGCGCCAAAAAGAGGGCCACGAGAGAAACCAAAACGATACCGATCAGGTTCAGCGCCATACCGGCTCTCGCCATTTTCGGGATCGTAAGCAGACCGGATCCGAATACGATCGCGTTGGGCGGTGTTGCAACCGGCAACATGAACGCACAACTCGCCGCGAGCGTTACGGGAACAAGGAGCACGATCGGATCATAGCCCGCCTCCAGCGCGATCGCTCCAACCACAGGCATGAAAGTTGCCGTCGTTGCGATGTTGCTCGTCAGTTCGGTCAGAAAAATAATCATCGTCGCGACGATGAGAACGAGTATGGCGATCGGCAGCATACCGACGTCGTGCAGGCTGCCGCCAAGCCATTTCGCCAGTCCGGTTCGGGAAACCGCCGCGGCGAGTGTCAGGCCGCCACCGAACAACAATAGAATGGCCCATGGCAGCTTTTCTATGTGTTTCCAGCGAATCAGCATCGGGTCTTCCTGGTCACCGCTCGGCATCAGGAACAGTGCAATCCCTCCGGCCATGGCGATGCCCGAATCGTCCAGCGCTTCGAGGCCGGGTAATTTCGTGAGTAAAGGCCGAAAGATCCAGGTAAGGGCCAGCGCAACGAAGATAATACTGACCCGTTTTTCCGGAACGGTAATCGGCCCCATATCATCCTTCATCTGCCTGAGCACTGCCCGGCCTTCGTGAGAGTTCTTGAAATTCACCTTGAACACCAATCGCGTCAGCGTAAGCCATGCAAGCGGCAACATAACCGCGCTCAGCGGCAGGCCCACCATCATCCAACTGGTGAAATCGATCTCGGTTCCATAGTTCTCCAGCATGAAGGCTGCCATCATCGCGTTTGGCGCAGTGCCGACGAGCGTGGACATTCCCCCAATAGTGGCTGCGTATGCAACGCCGAGCAGCAGTGCATATTGAAAGTCCTTTTTCTCCCGTTCATTGAGGCCTTCCACGGAACGGTGAATGACGGACACAATCGATATTGAGATCGGCAACAGCATCATCGTGGTGGACGTATTCATCACCCACATACTGAGCAGGGCACTGGCGAGCATGAAGCCACCGATCAGCGACGCGCCGCTGTCACCGGCAAACTGCAGAACATTTAGTGCGATGCGCCGATGCAGGTTCCAGCGTTGCATTGCAAGCGCCACCATGAAACCGCCGAGGAAAAGAAAAATGACCTTATTGGCGAAGGGTGCGGCCGTGTCGTGAATACTCGCGATGCCCAGTATCGGAAAAAACACCAGGGGCAATAGCGCGGTGACGGCGATGGGCACGGCTTCCGTCGCCCACCAAACAGCCATCAGTACACCCATTGCAGCCGTGCGCCAGGCAGCATCAGTCAAAGCATCGGGCGGACCTGCGATCAATATCAGAATTGCGGCGGCCGGGCCCAGCCATAGCCCGATTTGTTGATGCCTCGCGCGCCCATTGCCGATGTTTGCTTCCGTCACTCAGATGTCCTTGCTAATGCAATAAACCACGTACTCTATGCCAAGTTAAGCGTTACGCCTACATCTTGTACTCAACTCGCCTTCAGACACAAGATGTAGTAGCATTCCGGCCGTACCAAATCGGTACGCACGGAGATGAGGTGTAACAACAGGCAGTATTGGCGGAGCAGCCATGCCGGAAGCATGAATCGGCTTTTGGGCCTTGCGATACCTCTCATTGCGGAGCCCATTTTGACGCGTCTGGCGCTTGTGCCAGCCCTTGCCAGCCGATACAGCAATCCGCAGATATTGAGAAAGGGCAGGCAGGATTAAATCGTAACATTGATGTTTGGATGATTCGTACGCTCGTTCTATCCAGGCCTGATGCACCTTTTGCTTAATATGCCGCCCAGTTTCTGGGCGGCTTTTTTCTTCGGATAATAAACAAACACCTTGCCCGATGTTTCGAAGCTACTTACATCTCGGACTTCATCTTCTGGTTCCGGCCGCGGTCGCAGCAATTTTCTTCCGCCAAAAATTTCTTTCTGCATGGATTACGATGACTGCAACGATGCTGGTCGACCTTGATCACTTACTGGCAGACCCGGTGTATGATGCGGGGCGATGTAGCATCGGGTTTCATCCGCTGCACCAGTATCCGGCAATTGCAGCCTATGGAATACTTCTGGTCTGGCCGAGGCTGCGACTCGTGGCAATTGGATTGTTAACTCACATGGCCTTGGATGGTGTGGACTGTGTCTGGATGCATTATGAGAATTAACTGCCCGCGGCTGTTTCGACCCGTTTTGCTGATCTTTTTGCTGACGGGCTGTGCGTCCGGTCCGCCGGCGGTGCCATATCCGGCATACCTTCAGGCCGACGAGTTACCGGATATTTTCGTTGCGGGTCTGCCCGGCGTCAGGGCAAAGCAGTTCGCGGGCGACCGTGAGACCAGGCGCTCGAGTATTCGTCTTTTGTTGCCGGCCGACTGGCAAGGCACCACCGGCGCATCTCCCGGCAAGTCAGTCGAAATGTTTGTGATCGCCGGTGAAATCACGCTCGGTAGCATGGCCCTGAAACGGGGCAGCTATGCCTATATCCCGCCTGGGTTTACGGGATCGAACTTCCGTACGAAGGCCGGTGCGATGGTGCTTTATTTTCTCGATGATGCGAATCCCGCAGCAGTCATTCAAACGCCGCTTATTCTGGACAGTGTTCTCGTCGATTGGCAGCCCGTGTCCGAGGACCCGGAGGACTTTGGTCTCTCGGTGAAGGAGTTACGTCTGGATCCCGGGAGCGGTGCACAGACCGTGCTACTTCGAATCGATCCCGGTGCGACGCAAGGATGGCGTAAATCATCGACGGTTGAGGAAGGCTACCTGTTGTCCGGCGATTACCGGCATAGCGAATGCATCAACGGGGAAGTTGCGACGGGCGACTATGCGCCGGGCGGATATTTTCAGCGGCCGCCCGGTGCGGTGAACGGAGGGCCGGAAGCAGCGGCCACGTCGTCTGCAGTTTGGTTCTTGCGCCGAATGGGGAAAGGTACGGTCGAATCCCTGCCAGCTTGCGTTGCGGAATTGCCAGATACTGAGTGAGTTGCCAGCGTTGCGGGCGATGCTTTATTTATTGATTACTTTGGTAATCCTTCGCCCGAGCTTCATTATTTTCTGCAAAGTGGGAGTCGGTATCTCCTGAATCTGTTCATACCAGTCGCTTATCGTCTCGAAGAAGTTCAACATGTTCGTGATACGTTCTTTGGTCACTTTGTCTGTTTGTTTCTCCTTTTCGACCTCCATAGCGCATTTTTTCAGCATTGACAATGTTGGATTAAGTTCCCGTTGCTTGCGCTGGGCGATAATGACGCGAAATAACTCCCAGACGTCGTCACCCAGCGACTCGAAATAATCGCGCCGGTCTCCCAGAATGTGGGTCATCTTGACCAGCCCGTAGCTTTGTAATTCGCGAATACTGGTACTGACATTGGATCGCGCGACGGACAGGAGATCGACGATTTCATCCGCATGGAGCGGTTTCGGTGACAGATAAAGCAATGCCTGTATCTGTGCGACGGTACGATTGGTGCCCCACCGTGTGCCCATCTCGCCCCAATGCAAAACATACTTCTGAACGGCCGGTGACAGATTCATTGTCTTCACTCATTTCTGTTGAAACTGAAATTTAGAAACTTGATGACCCCAGGTCAAGGAAACACAGGCCAATTGTTGAACGGTGGGGGCTTCAGGGCTTATTGCATATCAATGCGGCGCGACGGGGTGCAGGCCAGCCCTCGATGGTCCGGGTCGGATCTGCGGGATCTAATGCTTCCGCCAGCGATTCAAACGGCATCCACTCCGTGGTTCTTTGCTCTTCGGTCGTTGTTCGAGAGATATCGATGAGCCGGATGTTGTCGAAGCCCGCAGCTTCCAGCCAGGACTCGAGTTGCGGCAAAGTCGGCAGAAGCCAGATATTGCGCATCCGCGCGTATCGGTTTTCCGGCTTTCGGGTGGTGGCTTCGGTCCCGGGAAGAATCAGCGTCTCGAGAACCAGTTCGCCGCCTGGCCTTAGTGATGACTTGAGCGCCGAGAGATGCTCTTCGGGACATCTCTGGTGATAGAGCACGCCCATCGAAAATGCGGTGTCGAATGCGCTCGAGCCGCCTGGCAGCTCGTGCAGCCGGACTGGCAGTACATAGACTGGCTCGGCCCGCATAAAGTGGCAGATGGCGAGAAACTGTATGACATAGAGCAAAGTCGGATCGATGCCTATGACAAGCTTCGCGCCCATGCCGCGCATTCGCAAAGCGTAGTAACCGTTGCCACAACCGACGTCGAGTACAGAGCGGCCGTCGAGTGGGGCAAGCGAATCCTTTATGCGGTCCCATTTCAGATCGGAACGCCATTCTGCATCGATGTACACGCCGCACAGGCTAAACGGACCCTTGCGCCATGGCTTTAGACGCAGCAGGGAATCCCTTATCCGGCTGTCGGATGTGCCGGCAACTCGGGGAACCGTGACCGCTCGCTCACTCAGATCGGCCGGCAGTTTCTCGATCCCAGGTAAATCAGACATGACGGTCTGCCACTCCCCGAGCTTGCCGTGCGCCGAAGCGGAGAATTTCTCTGTGAGTATTCCCATTAGCTCATCGCGCCAGGATGGCAGGCCGATGCCTGCCAGGTCAGCGAACAGCGACTCGTAGTTGAGCATCGCTTATTTGATGGCTACCACGGAAATGAAATTGAAATAGCGCAGCCAAACACCGATATGGCTGAAGCCCGCATTTTTCAATCGTGCCTCATGCGCGGCCAGGCTTTCGGGCATCAGGACATTCTCGATCGCTTCTCTCTTGCGGCTGATCTCCGAATCACTGTATGCGTTTCGTTTTTTTTGTTCGCGGTGCAGATCGACGAGTAATTCTTCTATTTCCCTGTTGTCGTCCACGACCTTCTCGGACAGCACGAAAATGCCACCCGTGTTCATGCCCGCACAAACTCTCGTGATCATGTCGTCTCGATCGGCGAGCGGCAGAAACTGCAATGTGTAATTCATCACAACCATGGAGGCATTCTCAATGTCGGCCTCGCGCACGTCACCCACAATTACGTCGACGGGAACCAAAGCGTCATCCGCGGCGATTATCTTTCGACACCTGCGAATCATCGCGGGCGAGCTGTCGATCGCCTGAATACGGCACCCGGGCCCGGGGATGTTGTGTCTCATCGCGATGGTGGCGGCACCCAATGAGCAGCCGAGGTCAAAACATTGCGTTTCCGGCCGGACATATCGTCGGGCGAGCGCAGCGATGGTGAGGATCGATGTCGTGTAACCGGGAATAGAGCGCTGCAGCATATCGGGGAAAACCTCGGCGACGGCCTCGTTGAACTCAAAAGGCCCTGAAGCGGCGTCCTCAGAAGCGAAAATCCTGTCTTCGGCCATACCCGTGTCTCTCACAAAAGGGCAGGCATTGTAGTCGTGCCGGCCCCGCCGCGCACCGGGAGCGCAGCACGACACCGCGGTATGTTGAGAGCTCGGCGCGCGTATCCCGATCAAATAACCGAAATTAGCAACAATAGTCAGTAGATCGCTGCAAATTCGGACATATTTTAGAATCCATGGAAAACCGGTCCCCTTCCTTGCTGTCGTCGGTCGTTGTGGGACAATCGCGGCAGTTTTCAGGGATACGGTCACAACACAGCATGCTCATTGAAAGCCACAGGAAGCTCCACCAGGAACTCGGCATTCCGGCCAACTATGGCGGCGAGCGCAAGCTGCCGTACTATGAGGAAGCAAGCAACCTCATCGACGTCGGCCCGAACCTCGTTGGTCGGATACAGCGGCTGGTGCCGGGAAGCGGCCGCAAAATGGCAGCAGATGGTGGAAACGGCGGCCGGCAGCGGGGTCCGCTTGCTGATCGTGTCGGGTTTTCGCAGCTACGAGCATCAGGCAGAGCTGATCCGCAAGAAGATTGCAGCAGGCCGGGCGATTGACGACATCCTCAAAGTGAATGCGGCGCCTTGCTACAGCCAGCATCACACCGGCACTGCCATCGATATAGCAACGCCGGGAAGCCGCCCGCTGACTGAGGAATTCGAGACATCGGATGCGTTTAAGTGGCTCACTGAATATGCTGCGGAGTACGGCTTTTCGATGACTTATCCCCGCGATAACCCGTTCGGTTTCGTCTATGAACCCTGGCATTGGGCACTCTGATTCCCCGGTCCGCGGAACACGGGCAAACCCAACCAGAATTCAGTGGTTTATGTGTTGACAGGCGCGCAGGAGGATTAGACAATAGCCGGCTTGTGTCCGCGGAGGGGTACTCAAGCGGTCAACGAGGGCAGACTGTAAATCTGCTGGCTAAGCCTACGTAGGTTCGAATCCTACCCCCTCCACCAGACAGGGAATTTGATGGTGGCAGGCGGTAGTGAGTATAGCAATTTTTACAGACCCGTCTTCTGATCGTTGACTTTGAGAATCCGCGTGACGCAATCTGGCTTGCTGTAGGGTAACTGTCGAGCGGTGCTGCAGTTGCTCTTTTGGGAAGACACACATTATAGGTATAAAGATTCGGACGGTTTTGTTGAAGAGGACTGTCAGAATCTTTGTGTGTCATGAAAAAGGCTTCACGAGGAATATTTTTTTACTAAGGCGGGTGTAGTTCAACGGTAGAACCTCAGCCTTCCAAGCTGATGATGTGGGTTCGATTCCCATCACCCGCTCCATCGGAAGGCCGTGCGAGAACCCGAGTAGCTATTGCCCACATAGCTCAGGGGTAGAGCACTTCCTTGGTAAGGAAGAGGTCCCCGGTTCAAATCCGGGTGTGGGCTCCAGATTCACGGCCTTTAGGTATTTTTTTGTTTTTTGACACGGCAAACGTCACGAGAGAAAGGACATGGCGAAAGAAAAATTTAAAAGGACGAAGCCACACGTAAACGTCGGCACGATTGGACACGTAGACCATGGTAAGACGATGCTGACGGCGGCGCTGACCAAGGTAATGGCGGCCAAGCACGGTGGTGACGTCAAGGCTTACGACCAGATTGATAATGCGCCCGAAGAGAGAGCGCGCGGCATCACGATAGCCACGGCGCACGTGGAGTACGAGAGTGCCAACCGTCACTACGCGCACGTTGACTGTCCGGGACACGCTGACTACGTGAAGAACATGATCACGGGAGCGGCGCAGATGGACGGTGCGATCCTGGTGGTGAGTGCGGCAGACGGTCCGATGCCGCAGACCCGCGAGCACATTTTGCTGGCGCGTCAGGTTGGTGTTCCGTATATCGTGGTTTACCTGAACAAGGCCGACCAGGTGGATGACGACGAGCTATTGGAGCTGGTCGAGATGGAAGTTCGAGATCTGCTGTCGACCTACGAGTTTCCGGGCGACGACACGCCGATCATTACCGGATCTGCGCTGAAGGCTTTCGAGGGCGATACCTCGGATATTGGCATTCCATCGGTCGAGAAGCTGATCGAGGAGATGGACAGATATATTCCTGTGCCTGACCGAGCCATTGACGGTGACTTTTTGATGCCGGTCGAGGATGTGTTCTCGATTTCCGGTCGCGGCACGGTGGTGACCGGGCGTATCGAGCGTGGTGTGGTCAAGGTGGGTGACGATATCGAGATTGTCGGTATCAAGGATACCGAGAAGTCTGTCTGTACCGGTGTTGAGATGTTCAGGAAGCTGCTGGACCAGGGTCAGGCGGGCGACAACGTCGGCGTGCTGCTGCGGGGCACCAAGCGCGAGGAAGTCGAGCGCGGCCAGGTCCTGGCGAAGCCGGGATCGATTACGCCGCACACCAAATTTGAGGCGGAGGTGTACATCCTGACCAAGGAAGAGGGCGGTCGTCACACGCCGTTCTTCAAGGGTTACCGGCCGCAGTTTTACTTTCGCACCACGGACGTCACAGGCGCGGTGGAGCTGCCGGAAGGTACCGAGATGGTGATGCCGGGTGACAACGTGCAGATGATAGTGGACCTGATCGCCCCGATCGCCATGGAAGACGGACTGCGTTTCGCTATCCGCGAGGGCGGCAGAACGGTTGGCGCAGGCGTGGTAGCAAAGATTATTGAGTAAGGAGTTCTGACAAGCTCGGTGGTACCGGGACCATACGTCAAGTGATCTGTCGCGCACCTGACGGTCTCGACTCTACCGAGAGGGTTGGGCGCGACAGGCCAGTAGCTCAATTGGCAGAGCGGCGGTCTCCAAAACCGCAGGTTGGGGGTTCGATTCCCTCCTGGCCTGCCAATCGAAGGCAGGAGGCATTGTAGGAGCTGGTCCTGACGGGCGAGCGCGGCGCAAGACGGAAGACAAGGTATCGTAGGAGCCCGTCCTGACGGGCGATTGAAAGCATAAACGCAAAATGACGACGACAACGGAAACAAGCGAGTCCGGAGCACTGGACATCCTGAAGCTGCTCATTGCGGCTGGCCTGCTCGTGGGCGGCATCTTCGGCTACTACTGGTACCTGGAGTGGTTGCTGCCTTTGCGCGTATTGCTGGTGCTCGGTGGGTTGGCTGCCAGCCTCACTGTCGCGGCGACGAGTGTCCAGGGTCATCGGATTCGGGCATTCATCCAGGGGTCGCGGATAGAGATACGAAAGGTCATATGGCCGACTAAACAAGAAACGACGCAAACAGCAATTGCTGTTTTTATCTTTACTCTTGTTATGGCTTTATTTTTCTGGGCGTTGGATTCAGGGCTACTCTGGTTGACGCGCACCTTGGTCGGTTCAGCCGACTAACTAGTTTTAAGAGGTAGAGCCCAAGTGGGGTTACGCTGGTACATCGTTCACGCCTATTCCAATTTCGAACACAAGGTGAAGAGTTCGCTCGAAGAGCGCATCAAGCTGATGGGGCTCGAAGACAAGTTTGGCGAAATTCTTGTCCCGACCGAAGAGGTCGTCGAAATGAAGGAAGGCCAGAAGAGGAGAAGCGAGCGAAAGTTTTTTCCGGGCTATGTCCTTGTACAAATGGAAATGGACGACGAGTCATGGCATCTGGTGAAAGAAGTTCCCAAGGTATTGGGATTCATCGGCGGTTCGAGTGATCGTCCAGCACCGATAACAGAGGCCGAAGCCGATCAGATTTTACAGCGCGTCAAGGAAGGCGTGGACAAGCCGCAGCCGAAAGTGTTGTTCGAACCAGGTGAGGTTGTTCGCGTCACAGACGGCCCGTTCAACGATTTCAGTGGAGTCGTTGAGCAGGTGAATTACGAGAAGAGCCGCCTGCAGGTTGCGGTACAGATTTTGGGCCGGTCTACGCCCGTCGAACTCGACTTCGGTCAGGTGGAAAAAGGCTAGACAGGTTTTGCATTGATGCATCGTGGGAGTTGTCCGACCGCCATGGATGGCGGGAGTGCAGGTGTTGCAGGAGCATTCACCTGCCTGACGGGCGATTGCGGCGCTAATAGATACGAGGAGCCCTAACAAGGCGTTTGAACTCGAGAGGAATTTGAAATGGCAAAAAAGGTCGCTAGTTTTATCAAGCTGCAGGTCCCTGCAGGCCAGGCTAACCCGAGTCCGCCGGTCGGTCCGGCGCTGGGCCAGCACGGTGTGAACATCATGGAGTTCTGCAAGGCGTTTAACTCAGAAACGAAGGGTGTAGAAGCGGGTTTGCCGATTCCGGTCATTATTACGGTCTATACTGACCGCAGTTTTACGTTTATTACAAAGACGCCGCCGGCGGCCGTGCTGTTGCGCAAGGCTGCGGGTGTTCCGAAAGGATCGGGAACGCCGAACACTGAAAAGGTCGGCAAGGTAAACCGCAGTCAGCTCGAAGAAATTGCAACAACGAAAATGCCGGACCTGACGGCGGCCGATATGGACGCCGCAGTGCGTACCGTTGCCGGTACTGCCCGAAGCATGGGAATTGATGTGGAGGGTGTGAAGTAATGGCTGGCTTGACCAAACGCAAGAAACTTGGGCGCGAAAAGGTCGAGTCCACGACGGCGTATCAGATCGATGAAGCACTTACGCTGGTCAAAGAACTGGCGATCTCGAAGTTTCCCGAGAGCATCGATGTATCTGTGAATCTCGGTGTCGATCCGCGCAAGTCGGACCAGGTCGTTCGCGGATCGACCGTATTGCCAAACGGCACTGGCAAGAACGTGCGTGTCGCGGTGTTCGCCCAGGGCGATAACGTTGATAAGGCAAAGGCAGCCGGCGCCGATATCGTCGGTTTCGAAGATCTTGCTGAGCAAGTCAAAGCCGGTGATCTGAATTTTGACGTTGTTATCGCGACGCCGGACGCAATGCGTGTCGTTGGTACGCTCGGCCAGATTCTTGGTCCGCGGGGCTTAATGCCGAACCCAAAGGTCGGCACTGTAACGGCAGACGTTGAAACAGCCGTGCGAAACGCGAAGGCCGGTCAGGTACGTTACCGGACGGACAAGGCGGGAATAATTCATTGTCCGATCGGTCGTGCGGATTTCGACGTTTCGGCATTGAAAGAAAACCTGGTCGCGTTGCTGACTGACCTCAAGAAGGCCAAGCCTGCATCGGCCAAAGGTGCATTTTTAATGAAACTGACCGTCTCCTCAACGATGGGGCCCGGTGTATCCGTGGACCGAGCATCAGTCGATGCCTAGTCGGTGTGGAAATGGGACCGTGTCAGTCGATCGGGCAAGCGTAGACGCCTGATTGTGAGTTTTGCGGTTCGGTTTTCGGATCGAGCTGCAAAAATGGCCGGGTCGAGAGATTCCGGTCATCGTCGAAGACCGTAGGTGGTCGGTGTGAAACCCGACCTTAATAATGCCTACGCAGATGGTGTTGCCTGAGTCAGAGCAATCTGGCGAACGGTCACCGTTCGACATTGGGTGGTGGAGAAGGACTCCGCTGAGTTGTGACCGTTAGCCAGGAGAAGTTCATGGCACTGAAGCTCGATGACAAGAAGAGATATGTCAGAGAGGTAAACGCGGTTGCGGGTGACTCTATTACCGCTGTTGCAGCGGAGTACAGAGGGTTATCCGTTGCAGAGATGACGGACTTGCGTAAGGAAGCACGCAATGCCGGCGTATATCTGCGTGTTGTCAAGAACACGCTGGCGCGCCGGGCCGTCGAAGGTACCGAATTTGAGTGTATGAAGGAGATACTCACGGGACCGATTCTGCTCGCGTTTGCGAAAGACGATCCAGGTGCCGCTGCCAGGGTTATCAAGGATTTCGCCGAAAAGCACGATGCTTTGAAGGCGGTGTCCCTTTCTGCCGGCGGGGAATTATTGCCGGCAACTGATCTTTCGCGATTGGCGGAATTGCCAACGCTCGATCAGGCACGCGCGTTAATACTTGGCGTGATGATTGCACCGATGACCAAACTGGTTCGGACACTTTCTGAGCCGTCCACAATGCTCGCACGGACATTTTCCGCGCGTGGCAGTCAGGAAGCGGCTTGAGTGCTGGATGATTGTCTGACTATCGATACTTACTTAACTGATTCAGGAACATTAGAGGAATAAAGACATGGCATTGTCGAACGAAGATCTGCTCAAAGAGTTGAGCGCAAAGCCGATTATGGAAGTTGTTGAGCTCGTCAAGATGCTCGAGGAAGAGTGGGGTGTTTCAGCCGCTGCCCCGGTTGCAGTTGCTGCAGCGGGTGCCGCTGGAGCCGATGCCGCGGCGGCCGAAGAGAAGAATGAATTCGACGTCGTATTGTCGAGCTTCGGCAGCAACAAGGTTTCGGTTATCAAGGTAGTTCGCACGATCACTGGCCTGGGCTTGAAGGAAGCAAAGGACACCGTCGAAGGCGCGCCGTCAACAATTAAGGAAGGGGCATCGAAGGAAGACGCCGAGAACTTCAAGAAGCAACTTGAAGAAGCCGGCGCGAGCGTCGAGCTCAAGTAACACGAGCTCGAGCTTTTGCCTGAGATGCGGGACCAGGTGGTCCGAATGTGCAAGAGCAGCCTGCGGCTGAAAGCCGCTGGCTGCGTCTTCGCGTCTGTGTGATTCGTACGAGGTATTTATCCGAATGGCTTATTCATTCACTGAGAAGAAACGCATTAGAAAGAATTTTGGCAAGCGGCCAACAATTCTGGATGTCCCGTATCTTCTGTCAATCCAGCTAAATTCATATCGAAAATTTCTGCAAACGGCTGTGTCTGAAAAAGACCGCCAAAACATTGGTCTGCACGCAGCATTTCAGACCGTATTTCCGATTGTCAGCTACTCGGGAAACGCTGCGCTCGACTATGTGAGCTACCGACTGGGTGAGCCAGTATTTGATGTCAAAGAATGTCAGATGCGTGGTCTTACCTATGCCGCGCCTATTCGCGTCAAGGTTCGTCTTATCATTTATGACAAAGAGGCAAGCGGCGCGAACAAACCCGTGAAGGACATACGTGAGCAGGAAGTCTATCTTGGTGAAATGCCGTTGATGACTGACCACGGTACGTTCGTCATTAATGGAACCGAGAGAGTCATCGTCTCTCAGTTGCACCGGTCGCCGGGTGTTTTCTTCGATCACGATAAGGGAAAAACGCATTCGTCAGGCAAGCTCCTGTTCTCGGCCCGGATCATTCCGTACCGGGGTTCGTGGCTGGATTTTGAATTCGACCCGAAGGATTCCGTGTTCGCACGAATCGACCGGCGCAGAAAATTGCCGGTCACGATTATCTTGCGTGCTCTCGGTCTGAATAACGAAGAGATGCTGGATATCTTCTTTGAGACCAATGACTTTTATTTGTCGTCGAAGGAGATTCGCATGGGCCTCGTGCCCCAGCGCCTGCGTGGGGAAACTGCGAACTTCGACATCAAGTTGGGTCGCAAGCTCATCGTCGAGGAAGGGCGGCGTATCACGGCCAAACACGTACGCGACATGGAGAAGTCCAGGGTCGATAACCTCGTCGTGCCAGCTGAGTATCTCGAGGGCAAGATTCTTGCGCATGACGTCGTCGATACAGAGACCGGTGAGTTACTGGCAGCCGCAAACACCGAGCTGACCATGGAACTCGTCGAGACCCTTATCGAAAAAGGCATCGAGCACATTCGAACACTGTATGTGAACGACCTCGACCGTGGTGCGTACATTTCGAATACCTTGCGTATCGACCCGTCCACGACGCGTTTGGAGGCCCTCGTCGAGGTCTACCGAATGATGCGTCCGGGTGAGCCGCCGACGAAAGAAGCTGCGGAGAACCTGTTTCAGAACCTGTTTTTCAATCCGGATCGTTATGATCTATCCGCCGTTGGCCGCATGAAATTCAACCGTCGGGTCGGTCGTGACACGTCCGAAGGCAGTGGCGTGCTCGAGAATGAAGATATTCTCGACGTCCTCAGGACGCTTGTCGATATTCGTAATGGATACGGCACGGTCGATGATATCGACCACCTCGGCAACCGGCGCGTACGAAGCGTCGGCGAAATGGCTGAAAATGCATTTCGTGTCGGTCTGGTCCGCGTGGAGCGGGCGGTCAAAGAGCGCCTGACACAGGCAGAGACCGAGGGCCTGATGCCGCAGGAGATGATTAATGCCAAGCCTGTAGCAGCAGCCGTTAAGGAATTCTTTGGATCCAGCCAGCTGTCACAGTTCATGGACCAGAACAATCCGTTGTCAGAGGTGACGCACAAGCGCCGTGTATCGGCACTTGGACCTGGCGGTCTGACACGAGAGCGCGCGGGATTCGAGGTGCGTGATGTGCACCCGACACACTATGGGCGCGTGTGTCCGATCGAAACACCAGAAGGCCCGAACATCGGGCTGATCAATTCACTTGCTGTCTATGCACGAACAAATGCATACGGGTTTCTCGAAACGCCGTATCGAAAGGTGACCAATAGCAAAGCGACGAGTGCGATCGAGTATTTGTCAGCAATTGAGGAAAGCCAGTACGTCATTGCACAGGCGAACGCGGAGCTCGACAAGAATGGTCGCTTTGTTGATGCGCTCATATCGGTGCGGCACAAGAACGAGTTTACCTTGGCCGATCCGTCGACTATTGACTACATGGACGTATCGCCGAGACAGATCGTCTCGGTTGCGGCTTCGCTGATTCCGTTCCTGGAGCATGACGACGCTAATCGCGCCCTCATGGGCTCGAACATGCAACGCCAGGCAGTTCCGACATTGCGTTCCGAAGCGCCGCTGGTTGGCACCGGCATGGAAAGGGCGGTTGCCGTGGATTCAGGGGTAACGGTCGTCGCGACTCGTGGCGGTACCGTCGACTCCGTGGATGCATCCCGCATCGTGGTTCGAGTTAACGATGATGAAACCGAGGCTGGCGAGTCCGGCGTTGATATCTATAACCTGACGAAATACACGCGCTCCAACCAGAACACCTGTATCAACCAAAAACCGCTCGTCAGGGCTGGCGACCAGATAGCGGCTAGCGATGTGCTTGCTGACGGGCCCTCGACAAACATGGGTGAACTGGCGCTCGGGCAAAACCTGCTTGTCGCGTTTATGCCGTGGAACGGTTACAACTTCGAGGACTCGATTCTGATCTCTGAGCGCGTCGTACAAGAGGATCGTTTCACAACGATTCATATCGAAGAGCTGTCATGCGTGGCGCGCGACACCAAGCTGGGATCGGAAGACATAACTTCTGATATTCCGAACGTTGGGGATGCTGCCCTTGCCAAACTCGATGAGTCGGGTATCGCGTTCATTGGCGCGGAGGTCAATGCCGGAGATATTCTGGTCGGCAAGGTCACGCCCAAGGGTGAGACGCAGCTGACACCCGAAGAGAAATTGCTTCGTGCGATCTTTGGCGAGAAAGCATCTGATGTGAAAGACACATCTCTGCGCGTGCCGCCCGGCATGGACGGAACCGTTATCGACGTTCGCGTTTTTACACGTGATGGAGTTGAAAAAGACGTCAGGGCGCTGGCGATCGAGAAATCCGAACTCGAAAGCGTGCGCAAGGACCTTAACGACACGCTCAGAATTCTCGAAGAGGATATTTACGAGCGAGTTGAGCGCATGCTGACCGGCAAGATGGCCCAGGGAGGTCCGAACAAACTCAAGTCGGGCAGCAAGATCACCAAAGCTTATCTCGACGAAGTGCCGCGCGATCAGTGGTTCGAAATTCGTCTCAAAAATGACGCGGCAAATGAGAATTTGGTGAAAGCATTCGAACGCCTGAACGCGCAACGTGCTGAATTCGATCGGCGCTATGAAGAGAAGAAAGAGAAAATCACGGCAGGTGATGATCTCGCTCCGGGTGTACTGAAAATGGTCAAGGTATATCTTGCCGTCAAACGGCGCATTCAGCCCGGCGACAAGATGGCCGGACGTCACGGCAACAAGGGCGTAATTTCGACCATCGTTCCCGTTGAAGATATGCCGTATCTCGATGATGGCACGCCGATCGATATCGTTCTCAATCCGCTCGGCGTACCGTCACGAATGAACGTCGGACAGGTGCTGGAGACTCATCTGGGATGGGCGGCGAAGGGCCTTGGAAATAAGATCGGCTTGATGCTGAAGGCTCAGGAGTCGACGGCGAAGATCCGGCAGTTCCTCGATACCATTTATAACAAGACTGGTGGCAAAGTAGAGGACATAAAGTCGCTTTCGGATGCCGAAGTGCTGGAGCTGGCCGGCAATCTCGTCAACGGCGTGCCGACCGCAACGCCAGTATTTGACGGCGCTACCGAGGCTGAGATCAAGGTGATGCTCCAACTTGCCGACCTGTCCGACACTGGCCAGACTCGACTGAATGATGGCCGCACCGGCGAGCCGTTCGATCGTGAAGTCACGGTTGGCTACATGTATATGCTGAAGCTCAACCACCTCGTCGACGACAAAATGCATGCCCGCTCGACGGGTCCGTACAGCCTCGTCACGCAGCAGCCGCTGGGTGGCAAAGCACAGTTCGGCGGTCAACGATTCGGCGAGATGGAAGTGTGGGCGTTAGAAGCCTACGGCGCTGCCTACACGCTGCAGGAAATGCTGACGGTGAAATCCGACGACGTACAGGGCCGCACCAAAATGTACAAGAATATCGTTGATGGTGAGCATGAAATGGATGCCGGCATGCCCGAATCCTTTAACGTACTCGTTAAAGAAATTCGTTCGCTGGGAATCAACATTGAACTGGAAACAGACTGATGAAAGATCTTCTGAAGCTATTTAAGTACCAGAACCCCGTAGATGACTTTGATGCAATTCGCATCGGTCTTGCGTCGCCCGATATGATCAGGTCCTGGTCGTTCGGCGAGGTTAAGAAGCCGGAGACCATCAATTACCGTACGTTCAAACCCGAGCGCGACGGGTTGTTCTGCGCCAAGATCTTTGGCCCGATCAAGGACTATGAATGCCTGTGCGGCAAGTACAAGCGACTGAAGCATCGTGGTGTTGTATGCGAAAAGTGCGGTGTTGAAGTCACGCAGACAAAAGTGCGCCGCGAGCGCATGGCGCATGTCGAGCTGGCGAGCCCGGTTGCGCATATCTGGTTCCTGAAATCACTGCCGTCGCGGATCGGTCTCATGCTTGACATGACCCTGAGGGAAATCGAACGCGTCCTGTACTTCGAGGCATTTGTCGTGGTCGATCCCGGCATGACCCCGCTCGAGCGGGGTCAGTTGATGACTGACGAAATGTATCTCGATGCGATCGAGCAGTACGGTGATGAGTTCGATGCCCGCATGGGCGCCGAGGCCGTACGCGAGATGCTGATGACGATCGATCTGCAGCGCGAAGTACTGCAGGTTCGCGAGGACATTGGCGCGACCCGCTCCGAGACCAAGATCAAGCGTTTGTCGAAGCGGCTGAAGTTGCTCGAGTCATTTATTGAGTCTGGCAACAAGCCCGAATGGATGGTGTTGATTGTATTGCCGATATTGCCTCCGGACCTGCGTCCCCTGGTACCGCTGGATGGCGGCCGTTTCGCGACCTCGGATCTCAACGATCTCTACCGCCGCGTGATTAATCGCAACAACCGTCTGCGCCGCCTGCTCGAACTGAATGCACCGGATATCATTGTGCGCAACGAAAAGCGCATGCTGCAGGAATCCGTCGACGCATTGCTCGACAACGGCCGCCGCGGCCGTGCGATAACGGGCACGAACAAACGTCCATTGAAGTCGCTCGCCGACATGATCAAGGGCAAGCAGGGCCGCTTCCGCCAGAACCTCCTCGGCAAGCGTGTCGATTACTCGGGACGTTCGGTCATCGTGGTCGGCCCGACGCTGAAGCTGCATCAATGTGGTTTGCCGAAGAAGATGGCGCTCGAACTCTTCAAACCATTTATTTTCTCGAAGCTACAAATGCGGGGCGAAGCCACGACCATCAAGGCTGCCAAGCGCCTGGTCGAGCGCGAAGGTGCGGAAGTCTGGGACATTCTCGAAGAAGTCATTCGCGAACACCCCGTCATGCTTAATCGAGCGCCGACTCTGCACAGGCTCGGCATTCAGGCGTTTGAACCGGTTCTTATTGAGGGTAAGGCAATTCAACTGCACCCTCTTGTTTGCACGGCGTTCAATGCCGACTTTGACGGTGACCAAATGGCCGTGCACATTCCGTTGTCAATCGAGGCACAACTCGAAGCGCGCGCACTCATGATGGCGTCGAATAATATTTTGTCGCCAGCAAACGGTGACCCGATCATCGTGCCTTCGCAGGATGTTGTACTCGGCCTTTATTACATGACCCGCTCCAAGATCAACGGCCGGGGTGAGGGATCACGTTTCAGTGACGTCAATGAAGCAAGGCGTGCATACGATAATGGTTTCGTTGAGCTTCAGGCGAAGGTGAAAGTTCGGGTCCTGATCTACGAGGATACTGAGGATGGTCAGGGCAAAGCGGTGCTGAAGGTCGTTGACACAACCGTCGGCCGAGCGCTTCTATCCGACCTGTTGCCCGAGGGTCTCAGCTACGACCTCGTCGATCAGGACATGAACAAGAAGGCGATCTCGAACGCCATCAATGCCTGTTATCGCAAACTCGGTCTCAAGAAGACCGTGGTCTTTGCGGATCAGCTGATGTACATGGGATTCCGTTTCGCAACGATTGCCGGTATTTCGATCGGTGTGAACGACATGGTTGTGCCGGAGGTCAAGGGAGAGATTCTGGCTGCTGCGGAGGCCGAGGTGAAAGAGATTCAGGACCAGTATGCGTCCGGCCTCGTGACTGAGGGAGAACGATACAACAAGGTCGTCGATATTTGGTCGCGCACTAACGACCAGGTTGCGAAAGCGATGATGGACAAACTCGGCTCCGAAGTTGTCGTGGACGCATCAGGCAAAGAGATCACCCAGGAATCTTTCAATTCCATTTACATGATGGCCGACTCCGGTGCCCGCGGATCTGCGGCGCAGATTCGGCAGCTGGCCGGTATGCGTGGGCTGATGGCTAAGCCGGACGGCTCGATCATCGAAACGCCGATCACGGCGAACTTTCGTGAAGGCCTCGACGTACTGCAATACTTTATATCGACGCACGGTGCTCGCAAAGGCCTGGCCGACACGGCCCTGAAGACCGCGAACTCGGGCTATCTGACTCGCCGCCTGGTCGATGTCGCACAGGACCTGGTGGTGACCGAAGTGGATTGTGAGACCAGAAAAGGTATTGCGATGTCACCGTTGGTCGAGGGTGGCGACGTGGTTGAACCTCTGCACGAACGGGTACTCGGTCGCGTCCTGGCGGAGCCGGTCCTGATTCCAGGTACTGACAAGATCGCATTTGACGCAGGAACCATGCTGGACGAAGCCAGCGTGGGGCGGCTTGAGGATTTGTCGATTGACTATGTACTGGTCCGATCGCCGATTACCTGTGAGGTGCGCTACGGTGTTTGCTCGCAGTGCTACGGCCGCGACCTGGCACGTGGCCAGCGCATTAATATCGGTGAGGCGGTTGGTGTCATTGCCGCACAGTCGATCGGTGAGCCGGGCACTCAGCTCACGATGCGTACTTTCCACATTGGTGGTGCCGCGTCACGTTCCGCCGCAGTCAACAATATCGAGATAAAGAACGACGGTGTTGTAAAGCTCAACAACATGAAGACAGTTCATCACCGGAAGGGTTACCTCATAGCCGTGTCACGTTCCGGTGAAATCTCCGTCATCAACGAACACGGCAGGGAGCGTGAGCGCTACAAAGTGCCATACGGCGCAATGATTACGGTAGGAGATGCTGAAGAAGTGAAGCAGGGCCAGGTTGTCGCAACCTGGGATCCGCATACTCACCCGGTTGTATCGGAAGTTGCCGGCAAGCTGCGGTTCGAGGACTTTCTCGAGGGTGTTGCCGTTACGGAACAGGTCGATGAGGTCACCGGGCTGACCAGCATCGTCGTACTCGATCCGAAGCAACGTGGCAACATCGGCAAGGATCTCAGGCCGGTCGCCAAGCTGGTCGATGATGATGGCAATGATGTCTGCTTCGCCAACACCGATATTCCGGCGGTATATGCATTGCCCGCCGGCGCCATCGTCAGCATGCCTGACGGTGCGAAGGTGTCTGTTGGCGACGTCATCGCGCGTATTCCGCAGGAATCATCGAAGACTCGCGACATCACTGGTGGTCTGCCGCGTGTCGCCGATCTCTTCGAAGCGCGCAAGCCCAAGGACCAGGCCATCATGGCCGAATACACGGGTACTGTCAGCTTTGGCAAGGAGACGAAAGGCAAGCGACGTCTGGTCATCACCGATGACAACGGCGAAAAACTCGAGGAACTTATTCCGAAATGGCGCCACCTGAACGTGTTCGAGGGCGAGCAGGTCGTCCGGGGCGAAGTCATTGCGGATGGTGAGCCGAACCCGCATGATATTCTCCGCCTGCAGGGCGTGGAGCCGCTGGCCGATTACCTGATCCGTGAGATCCAGGATGTATATCGACTTCAAGGCGTGAAGATCAACGACAAGCACATCGAGGTCATCATCCGTCAGATGTTGCGCAAAGTAATTGTGTCTGCTCCGGGCGATACCAACTTCCTCAAAGGCGAACAGATCGATAGGGCGCGCGCCCTGGAAAACTGCGATGACCTGGCGGCGCGGGGCAAGGAGCCGCTGATATTCGAGCCGATTCTGCTCGGTATCACCAAGGCATCGCTGGCGACGGAGTCCTTCATTTCCGCTGCATCGTTCCAGGAGACCACGCGCGTTCTGACGGAAGCTGCCGTTCGCGGCCTGAGAGACGATCTACGCGGTCTCAAGGAGAACGTTATCGTTGGCCGCCTGATCCCGGCCGGCACAGGCTTCGCGCATCACGCGGAACGGCGCCGTACCAGGGAGCAGGACCTCGCTGATCAGCTACAGGAGCTGGAGCAAAAAGTCGAGGAAACGCCGGTCGAGAGTGAAGCCGGGGCAGAGGACGTGATTGCCGAAGTCGCCGAAGAAGTGGCCGCCGCCGCCGCTGCGGAGGCCGTTGACACAGGCAGTGAGAAGGCTGGCACCAGCGCCTGAGTTTGTCTGCTCAGACCGTCGGGAAACCGGAAAATCCGGGGACGGACCCTGCATGGGGTCCGTCCCCAGGCCCACGTTCCCACAAGCCCCGTCGAGTATCGGTATCAGCCGCTTGACACTGGTATCAGAGCATCCCTACAATGCCCGGCCTTAACCCAAGGGCCCGACACAAACTGGCTCTACAACTTAGGGACGGGACGACGGAATAGTCTTTGTTTATCAGGGACTTAAGCCAGAACCTCGTCAAACTCAATGGCTGGATCAGAAATGCTGCGGCGATTGATTGCGCGCGTGTGTCTGCGCGCTGTTTTTTATGCTTTAGTTCAATTGAGAGAGGCCAATGGCCACGACGAATCAATTAGTACGTAAACCGCGCTCGCGGAAGGCGGCCAAGAGCACGGTACCGGCACTGGAGGGGAGTCCGCAGAAGCGCGGCGTCTGTACCCGCGTGTATACGACTACGCCAAAAAAGCCGAACTCCGCGATGCGCAAGGTCGCTCGTGTGCGCCTGACCAATGGGTTTGAGGTCACCAGCTACATCGGTGGCGAAGGCCACAACCTGCAAGAGCACTCGATCGTATTGATTCGCGGCGGTCGTGTAAAAGACCTGCCCGGCGTGCGTTACCACACAATCCGCGGCACGCTCGACTGCGCGGGCGTGAGTGACCGGAGACAGGGCCGCTCGAAGTACGGCGCCAAGCGCCCAAGAACATAATTTATTAGAGACAAAAGATGTCTAGAAGAGCACAGGCCCCTAAACGCACCATCCTGCCGGACCCCAAGTACGGCAGCCAACTGCTCGCGAAATTCATGAATATGATCATGAACGACGGTAAAAAGTCGGTCGCGGAACGGATCATCTATGGTGCGCTGGACCGGATTTCCGAAAAGGAAAGCGAGGCAGAAGTCACGGCGCTTGAACGGCTGGAGCAGGCTCTCGAAAACGTGAAACCTATGGTCGAGGTCAAGTCCCGACGTGTCGGCGGTGCGACCTATCAGATACCCATTGAAGTCAGGCCTGCCCGACGCCAGACACTGGCGATGCGCTGGTTGATCGAGGCGGCAAGAAAACGCAACGAGAAATCCATGGCACACCGGCTGGCTCACGAGCTCATGGATGCGGCCGACAATCGCGGCACTGCCGTGAAGAAGAAAGAAGACACACACCGGATGGCGGAAGCGAATAAGGCCTTCTCCCATTACCGGTGGTAAGCCTTTCAAGTCCCTTAAGGCTTAAGGAATAATCCCGTGGCACGAACAACTCAAGCCAGATTAAAGAATAGTCCCGTGGTACGGGCAACACCAATCGAGCGCTACCGCAATATCGGCATCATGGCGCACATCGATGCGGGCAAGACGACCACGACCGAGCGTATTCTGTTTTATACCGGTGTATCGCACAAGATCGGCGAAGTTCACGATGGCGCAGCTGTTATGGACTGGATGGAACAGGAGCAGGAGCGTGGCATTACGATCACGTCCGCTGCGACAACCTGTTTCTGGCAGGGAATGGACCAGCACTTCGACGAGCACCGTATCAATATCATCGACACGCCCGGACACGTCGATTTCACGATTGAGGTGGAGCGTAGCTTGCGCGTTCTTGACGGAGCCGTCACGGTTCTTTGTTCGGTCGGCGGTGTAGAGCCGCAAACCGAGACTGTCTGGCGCCAGGGCAATAAATACAATGTGCCGCGAATGGTCTTCATCAACAAAATGGACCGTGCCGGAGCTGACTTCCTGCGCGTGGTCGAGCAGGTCAGAGAACGCCTTGGCGGCAATCCGGTTCCCATCCAGTTGCCGATCGGCGCCGAAGAAAATTTCAAAGGCGTCATCGATCTCGTTCGCATGAAAGCCATCTACTGGGATGAGTCGAGCATGGGCACGACTTTCGAGTTTCGGGAAATCCCGGAGAATCTGCTCGCGGAGGCCGAAACCTGGCGTGAGAAGATGATCGAAGCCGCAGCCGAGGCTGACGAAGAACTGCTGGTAAAGTTTCTGGATGACCATCAGCTGTCAGAGGAGGACATTCGTCGTGGCCTTCGACTGCGCACGATCGCCGGCGAAATTGTGGTCGCAATGTGCGGGTCCGCATTCAAGAACAAAGGTGTACAGGCCATGCTCGATGCGGTCATCGATTACATGCCTTCGCCCGTGGACGTACCGGCGATCAAGGGCATTCTCGAGGACGGCTCCGAGGGCGAGCGAGCGGCTGATGATGATGAACCGTTTGCAGCGCTTGCTTTCAAGATCGCGACGGATCCGTTTGTCGGAAATCTTACCTTCTTCCGCGTTTATTCCGGCGTTCTGAACTCGGGGGATACGATTTATAACCCGGTCAAGGGAAAGCGTGAGCGCATCGGCCGTATCCTGCAGATGCACGCCAACGACCGCAAGGAAATCAAGGAAGTGCGCGCCGGCGACATCGCGGCTGCTGTTGGCCTTAAGGACGTGACGACAGGCGATACGCTGTCCGATCTGAAGGACATCATTACCCTGGAGCGGATGGAGTTTCCGGAGCCGGTTATTGCGGTTGCGGTCGAGCCCAAAACCAAGATCGACCAGGAAAAGATGGGTATCGCATTGCAGAAGCTGGCAAAGGAAGACCCGTCGTTCCGTGTCGCAGGCGATGAAGAATCCGGGCAGACGATTATTTCGGGCATGGGTGAACTGCACCTCGAAGTCATCGTTGATCGCATGAAACGCGAGTTCAAGGTTGACGCGAACGTGGGCAGGCCTCAGGTCGCCTACCGCGAGACGATTCGCAGGGCGGTCGAGCAGGAAGGCAAGTTCGTTCGCCAGTCCGGTGGTCGCGGTCAGTACGGTCATGTGTACCTCAAGATCGAGCCGCAGGACGCCGGGAGCGGGTACGAATTCGTCAACAAAATTGTTGGTGGTGTGGTGCCGAAGGAATACATCGGCGCCGTGGACAAGGGCGTCCAGGCGCAAATGGAAAACGGCGTTGTCGCCGGTTATCCGGTGGTCGACGTGAAAGTTACGCTTTACGACGGCTCCTACCACGACGTCGACTCGAGTGAGATAGCGTTCAAGATCGCCGGCTCCATGGCTTTCAAAGACGGTGCGCTCGTGGCAAAACCGGTGTTGCTTGAGCCAATCATGAATGTCGAGGTCGTTACGCCTGAAGACTACATGGGCGATGTAATGGGCGATCTCAACCGCCGCCGTGGCTTGCCGCAGGGCATGGAGGATTCTCCGTCCGGAAAAGTCATTCGTGCCGAGGTGCCGCTTGCCGAGATGTTTGGTTACGCGACCGACCTGCGCTCAATGAGCCAGGGACGTGCGACCTACTCGATGGAATTCGCGAATTACAAAGAAGTGCCGCAGAATGTGGCCGATAGCATTTTGAAGTAACCCAGTTAATAATTGGAATCCGAGCTGTTTTTTTACCGGAATTGACTCATGGCGAAAGAAAAATTTAAAAGGACGAAGCCACACGTAAACGTCGGCACGATTGGACACGTAGACCATGGTAAGACGATGCTGACGGCGGCGCTGACCAAGGTAATGGCGGCCAAGCACGGAGGTGACGTCAAGGCTTACGACCAGATCGATAATGCGCCCGAAGAGAGAGCGCGCGGCATCACGATAGCCACGGCGCACGTGGAGTACGAGAGTGCCAACCGTCACTACGCGCACGTTGACTGTCCGGGACACGCTGACTACGTGAAGAACATGATCACGGGAGCGGCGCAGATGGACGGTGCGATCCTGGTGGTGAGTGCGGCAGACGGTCCGATGCCGCAGACCCGCGAGCACATTTTGCTGGCGCGTCAGGTTGGTGTTCCGTATATCGTGGTTTACCTGAACAAGGCCGACCAGGTGGATGACGACGAGCTATTGGAGCTGGTCGAGATGGAAGTTCGAGATCTGCTGTCGACCTACGAGTTTCCGGGCGACGACACGCCGATCATTACCGGATCTGCGCTGAAGGCTTTCGAGGGCGATACCTCGGATATTGGCATTCCATCGGTCGAGAAGCTGATCGAGGAGATGGACAGATATATTCCTGTGCCTGACCGAGCCATTGACGGTGACTTTTTGATGCCGGTCGAGGATGTGTTCTCGATTTCCGGTCGCGGCACGGTGGTGACCGGGCGTATCGAGCGTGGTGTGGTCAAGGTGGGTGACGATATCGAGATTGTCGGTATCAAGGATACCGAGAAGTCTGTCTGTACCGGTGTTGAGATGTTCAGGAAGCTGCTGGACCAGGGTCAGGCGGGCGACAACGTCGGCGTGCTGCTGCGGGGCACCAAGCGCGAGGAAGTCGAGCGCGGCCAGGTCCTGGCGAAGCCGGGATCGATTACGCCGCACACCAAATTTGAGGCGGAGGTGTACATCCTGACCAAGGAAGAGGGCGGTCGTCACACGCCGTTCTTCAAGGGTTACCGGCCGCAGTTTTACTTTCGCACCACGGACGTCACAGGCGCGGTGGAGCTGCCGGAAGGTACCGAGATGGTGATGCCGGGTGACAACGTGCAGATGATAGTGGACCTGATCGCCCCGATCGCCATGGAAGACGGACTGCGTTTCGCTATCCGCGAGGGCGGCAGAACGGTTGGCGCAGGCGTGGTAGCAAAGATTATTGAGTAAGGAGTTCTGACAAGCTCGGTGGTACCGGGACCATACGTCAAGTGATCTGTCACGCACCTGACGGTCTCGACTCTACCGAGAGGGTTGGGCGCGACAGGCGATAGACAAGCAAGTGGCATCGGGAATTGAATAGAATGGCAACTAACCAAAACATAAGAATCCGTTTGAAGGCCTTCGACCATCGGCTGATCGATAAATCCGCCCGTGAGATCGTCGAGACGGCGAAACGCACCGGTGCGACAGTCAAAGGCCCGATTCCGCTGCCCATGAAAATGGAGCGGTTTACGATCCTGATATCACCGCATGTCAACAAGGACGCCCGCGATCAGTACGAAATCCGGACGCACAAACGGCTTATGGATATCGTCGATCCGACGGACAAGACCGTCGATGCCCTCATGAAGCTGGAGCTTCCAGCAGGTGTCGATGTTCAGATTAAGCTGAACTAGCGAATCCGCATTAGCCTGTGACGCGAAGACTGGCCTCCGCCCCTGGGCCAGAATTGGGCAATTATTGGCATATTTAAGCCATTTTTTGCTTGCTAGGCTGCCATCTCGCGCTATAATACCGGGCTGGACAGGACTTGGCCGGGCCGGGAGTCGGCCAAGTTCGGAAAAGGCGTCACAAAGCATCGCTCTGTGGCGCCTGATGTTAGGTCGCCAGGAAACCGAAGGCGTACTCGGCAAATCCCGGAAAACCGGTTTTTAACCGGATTGGGGTCAGCTCCTCAGCAGCGGAACATCGAGACATGTTCCAGGCGATGGCTGGCCCTTTCGTGTGTCTGAAACAAGGGGACAGTTTACTTATCTCCGCACCCTTTGGTTCAGTGTCCACACAAGGAGATAAGTAAACTGTCCCCTTGTTTCAGCAGCTTCGGCCAACCGTAGTCGTTGCGAAGATGTTACAGACAGTTAAACCATATTTTTGGGCGCTGGCCAATCGAAGTCGGTGCGAGGTTTTGAGATGACAATGGGTCTTGTTGGCCGCAAGTGCGGCATGACACGCGTCTTCACGGACGACGGTGTTTCAATACCGGTCACCGTCATCGAGGCGCAGCCGAACCAGATCACTCAGGTGAAAACCGTGGAGAGTGATGGCTATAGCGCATTGCAGGTAGCTGCTGGCAGAAGAAAAGCGTCCCGCGTATCCAAACCTGAAGCTGGCCACTTCGCGAAAGCAAAGGTTGAAGCCGGGGACCTTATGGCTGAATTTCGCCTTGATTCTGCGGATGGGCCGGAAGACGGAGAATTTGAGCTGGGACAGGAGATCAAAGTCGATCTCTTTGCAGAAGGCCAGAAAGTCGATGTCATCGGAACGACTATAGGCAAAGGCTTCGCCGGCACCGTCAAGCGCCATCATTTCCACATGCAGGATGCGACACACGGCAACTCGTTAGCACACCGCGCACCGGGTTCCATCGGTCAGAATCAGACGCCGGGTCGCGTTTTCAAGGGTAAGAAAATGTCCGGCCACATGGGCAATGTTCGCCGCACCGCGCAAAACCTCGAAGTGGTTCGTGTCGACGCGGAACGAAACCTGCTGCTGATCAAAGGAGCGGTCCCGGGACACAGCGGTGGCCGCGTTGTCGTACGACCGGCGGTCAAGGCCAGCAAGGAAGACGCATCATGAAGCTGAAGATGCAGGGCAGCGGCACGGTCGACGTGGCCGAAAGCGCGTTTGGCGCCGACTTCAATGAGGCATTGGTTCATCAGGTCGTTACGGCGTTCCTCGCCGGGGCCCGGGCCGGCACGAAAGCGCAGAAAAACCGTGCAAGGGTGCGCGGCGGCGGGGCAAAGCCCTATCGCCAGAAGGGCACCGGGCGCGCGCGGGCCGGCACGATCCGGAGTCCGATCTGGGTTGGCGGTGGGCGCACGTTCGCTGCCAGGCCGCGTAAATTCGACCAGAAGGTGAATAAGAAAATGTATCGTGGCGCGCTGCGATCAGTTTTTTCGGAACTTGTCAGACAAGATCGACTGATTGTCACGGAATCTGTCTCTCTCAAGGCGCCGAAGACCAAAGAACTGGCGGGCATGCTCAAAAAGCTCGGCCTGGATAATGTATTGATCGTCAACGAAGCTTTCGATGAGACCGTTTTTCTCGCGGCGAGAAATTTGCAGGACGTTGGTATTTGTGACGCTGCATCAATTGATCCGGTCGTTCTGATGCGATTTGAAAAGGTGTTGATAACACTGCCTGCGTTGAAGCTGATCGAGGAGCGATTGTCGTGAGTGCGGCTCACGGTTACCGACATCAGGAAAGGCTTTTGACGGTGCTGAAAGGCCCGCACGTGTCGGAAAAGAGCACGATCGTTGCCGAAGAGAACAACCAGGTCGTTTTTAAAGTACGAACAGATGCAACAAAGGAAGAAATTCGTCAGGCGGTCGAGTTGCTGTTTGAGGTCAGCGTCGACGAAGTTCAGGTCGTTAATTGTCGCGGCAAGATCAAGCGGCGCGGTGTGAATTCGGGTCGTCGCGTTGCGTGGAAGAAAGCCTACGTGAAGCTTGCCGAAGGGAGTCATATCGACTTCCTCGGTACGGAATAAGAGGATTAACAGTCGTGTCATTGCATAAGGCCAAGCCAACCTCGCCGGGACGCAGATTTGCTGTTTCGGTGCATACGGATGGGCTATACAAGGGTAAGCCGTATAGCGGACTGGTCGACAAGAAGTCGAAGTCCGGCGGCCGCAATAACACCGGCCGAATAACGGTTCGTCACCAGGGTGGCGGTCATAAGCAGCGTTACCGCATCGTGGATTTCAAGCGCGATAAGGACGGTATCCCGGGCGTTGTCGAGCGTCTTGAATACGATCCGAATCGCAGCGCACACATCGCGCTGGTTAAGTACCTGGATGGTGAGCGCCGCTATATTCTGGCGCCGAAGGGCATCAGGGAAGGCGCGCCGATCATCAGCGGTGAGGACGCACCAATCAAGTCCGGTAATGCCCTGCCGTTAAGAAGCATTCCCGTGGGCACGCTCATACATAACGTAGAGATGAAGCCAGGCAAGGGTGGGCAGCTTGTTCGATCTGCCGGCGGTTCGGCGCAAATGGCCGCTCGCGAAGGAGCGTATGCCACGATTCGCCTGCGCTCAGGCGAGACGCGCAAAATACACGTCGACTGCCGGGCCACTGTTGGCGAGGTAGGACACGGCGAACATAACCTTCGCAAACTCGGTAAAGCCGGCGCAAAACGATGGAGAGGTGTTCGACCAACCGTTCGCGGTGTCGCGATGAACCCGGTGGACCATCCGCATGGTGGTGGCGAAGGACGCACCTCCGGCGGCCGTCATCCGGTCAGCCCGTGGGGTACGCCGACGAAGGGCTACAAGACCCGCTCAAACAAGCGCACGGACAACATGATTGTGCGCCGTCGACGAAAACGTAAGTAACAGATATTAAGGATTAAGAGCATTGCCACGTTCAGTTAGGAAAGGGCCTTTTGTTGATACTCATCTGGCAAAGAAAGTATCGGCAGCCGTGAAAACAAATGACCGTCGTCCAATCAAGACGTGGTCGCGCCGTTCGATGGTGTTGCCGGACATGGTTGGATTGACGATCGCCGTGCACAACGGCCGCCAACACGTGCCTGTGCTGATTTCTGAAAATATGGTGGGCCACAAGCTTGGAGAGTTTGCGATAACTCGTACCTTTAGAGGTCACTCGGGTGACCGTAAGACCAAAAAGGTTTAAGGAGCAAGGCGGCCATGCAAGTAGCAGCAAAATTACGATATGCACGTATTTCGCCGCAGAAATGCCGTCTGATAGCGGACGCCATCCGTGGCAAGAACGTCGATGATGCACTCAAGACCTTGAGTTTTACACCCAAGAAGAGTGCCCGCATCGTCAAGAAAGTGCTCGAGTCGGCAATTGCCAATGCCGAGCACAACCACGGCGCCGATATCGATGAACTAAAGGTGTCGGCCATTGAGGTCGATACGGCGCCGACGTTTCGGCGTTATCGCGCACGAGCGAAAGGCCGCGGTACCAGGATTATCAAACGAAACAGCCACATCACGATTCGCGTAGGCGACGAGTAAAGAGAACGTTATGGGTCAAAAAGTACATCCGATCGGTATTCGCCTGGGCATCGTAAAAGACTGGTCGTCCAAGTGGTATGCGGATTCGAAAATGTTTCCTGAGTACGTCCGCACGGATTATCAGCTACGCGTTCATATAAAAAACAAGCTCAAAGATGCATCCGTCAGTCGTATCACAATCGAACGCCAGGCGAAGAAAGTCAATATCACGATCTTTACGGCACGCCCGGGTATCGTGATCGGTAAGAAAGGCGAGGACATCGAAAAGTTGCGTGCCGAAATCGCCAGAATGATAGACATGAAGCTTCAGGACGTGCGCATCAACATCAGCGAGGTCAGGAAGCCTGAGCTCGATGCTCAGCTGGTTGCGGAAGGTATTGCGCAGCAGCTTGAAAGGCGCGTGATGTTTCGACGCGCGATGAAGCGGGCCGTGACAAATACGATGCGCGTTGGCGCCGAGGGCGTCAAGATCAGAGTAGGTGGACGCCTGAACGGCGCCGAGATCGCGCGTTCGGAGTGGTATCGCGAAGGTCGAGTGCCCCTGCATACGCTCCGCGCCGACATCGACTACGGCCTGGCCGAAGCGCATACGACCTATGGCGTCATCGGCGTCAAAGTCTGGATTTTTAAGGGCGAGATTTTTGACAAGCCCGAAGCATCGTCTGCAGAGCCACCGGAAGCAGCGGCTGGCAAACGCTAAAGGAACAGGACGATGTTGCAACCAAAGCGAACCAAATTTCGTAAGCAGATGAAGGGTCGGAACCGGGGCCTCGCAATTCGTGGCAGCACGGTGTCTTTTGGCGAATATGGCCTTAAGGCGACCGACCGTGGACGTCTGACAGCGCGTCAGATCGAAGCGGCACGTCGTGCAATGACTCGGTACGTCAAACGTGGCGGCAAGATCTGGATTCGTGTATTTCCGGACAAGCCTATTACGAAAAAGCCCCTCGAGGTTCGTCAGGGTAAAGGTAAGGGTAACGTCGAATATTGGGTTTGCCAGATTCAACCCGGACGTGTTCTTTATGAAATGGAAGGTGTCTCCGAAGAAATTGCCCGCGAGGCGTTTCGACTGGCGGCAGCCAAGCTCCCGTTTTCGACGACATTTGTGACACGGCAGGTGATGTGATGAAGGTCGGTGATCTCAGGTCGAAATCGAAAGATGAACTCAGCGAGGAATTGCTGTCGCTCCGCAGAGAGCAATTCAATCTGCGCATGCAACAGGCGACCGGTCAGCTGGCCCGGCCGCACGAACACAAGCGTGTACGACGGAATGTTGCCCGGGTCAAAACAGTTATCCGCGAACTCGAGCGCAGTGAGCCGGATCAAGCAGGTGAAAGCAAATGACTGAAGAAGCAAAAAAAGTTGCAACAAAAGGGCAGCGTACTGTCGTCGGCCGTGTAATCAGCAACAAGATGGATAAGACAGTTTCCGTAGCGATCGAGCGCCTGGTCAAGCACCCGGTCTATGGAAAATACATTCGCCGCACGACTAAAGTACTTGCACACGATGAGAATAACGAATGCGAGTCCGGTGATCGTGTAACGATCAGCGAGTGCCGGCCGGTCTCGAAGCACAAGGCCTGGCAGGTCGTGAATGTCGTTCAGCGGGCACCTGGTCAGTAGACGGTTACCGGTAGACGACGCCAGACAAATTTGAAGAATTTGATGACTTTTGGAATGCAGCCATGATTCAGATGCAAACAGTTCTCGATGCCGCCGACAACTCGGGCGCAAGGCGAGTTCAATGCATCAAGGTACTTGGCGGATCAAAGCGTCGCTATGCGGCCATTGGTGATGTGATCAAAGTGAGTGTCAAAGACGCCATTCCTCGAGGCAAGGTCAAGAAAGGCGAAATCTATAACGCTGTGGTTGTTCGCACGCGTAAAGGCGTCCGGCGCAAGGACGGGTCGTTGATTCGTTTCGATGGTAATGCGGCAGTATTGCTGAATGCCCGTTTCGAACCGATTGGTACCCGTATTTTTGGGCCTGTGACTCGCGAGCTGCGGACCAACCGATTCATGAAGATTATTTCGCTGGCGCCGGAAGTGCTTTAAGCGAAAACGGTAAGAGAGATGAACAAGATACGTAAAGGCGACGAAATTATCGTAATCGCTGGCAAAGACAAGGGTCGGCGAGGCACTGTGCTTCACATTATCGATGATGAACGTGTTCTCGTCGAGGGCATCAACATCGCGAAGAAACACACCAAGCCAAATCCGAATCTTGGTATCGAGGGTGGAATTCTGGATCACGAAATGCCGCTGGATATCTCCAACGTGCTCGTGTTCAACCCAAAGACCAAAAAAGGCGACCGGGTAGGGATTCGCCTGTCGGATGACGGCAAAGCAATGGAGCGGATTTTCAAGTCCAGCGGAGAAGCTGTCGACATCTGACATGAATAATGAAATTACGCATCGTAGGAGCCCGTCCTGACGGGCGACAGAAACGCCAAAAGGTGTGACAAAGCGTCGTAGGAGCGGCTTTAGCCGCGATTGAAGGTTTAGAAATGGCCAGATTGCAGGAAAAATTTGATACCGAATTGCGTGGCGAGATTCAGCAGAAGCTCGGCCTTGACAATTTGATGCAGGTGCCTCACATCACAAAGATTACGCTGAACATGGGCGTAGGCGAGGCCGTGGCCGATAAAAAGGTACTCGAAAACGCCCTGAACGATATGGAAAAAATTGCCGGCCAGAAGCCTGTCATAACGCGTGCCAGAATGTCTGTTGCCGTCTACAAGATTCGAGACGGTTACCCGATTGGTTGCAAGGTTACGTTGCGGCGCGAACGCATGTATGAATTTCTGGACAGGCTCGTGAATATTGCAATCCCGCGTACGCGGGATTTTCGCGGCCTGAGCCCGAAATCGTTTGACCGCCAGGGAAATTACAGCCTCGGCGTTCAGGAGCAGATCGTTTTCCCGGAAATTGACTACGATCATATTGACGCGATCCGCGGAATGGACATCACCATTACGACTACGGCCCGCGGGCCGGAAGAAGGTCGGGCGCTTTTGGAAGCGTTTAATTTTCCATTTAAGAAATAGAGAAGAGAGTTCATGGCTAAGAAGTCGATGATTGAACGCGAATTGAAGAGGGTAAAGCTCGTAAAGCGTTATGCCGCAAAGCGTGCTGCAGCCAAGGAAATCATTCGCAACATGAATTGTTCCGATGAGGAGCGGGCAGCGGCGCAGGCAAAATTAAATGCCATGCCGAGGGATGCCAGTCCCTCGCGTTTGCGCAGCCGGTGTGCGATTACCGGTCGCCCGCGCGGTGTATACCGAAAATTCGGCCTGGGCAGGAACAAACTCAGGGAAACGGCCATGAAAGGTGAGATCCCTGGTCTGACGAAGGCCAGCTGGTAGGCGGAGAGAAATATGAGTATGACTGACCCGATCGCCGACATGCTGACACGCGTCCGTAACGGACAGAAAGCGCGCAAAGTTAGCGTCGCAATGCCGTCGTCGAGCGCAAAAATCGCCGTTGCCAAAGTGCTGAAAGACGAAGGGTATATTGTCGACTACGCGGCGGAAGGAGAAGGTGTTAGCGCTACGCTCACGATAGAACTGAAATATTTTGAAGGCGTTCCCGTCATTGAGCGGGTGCAGCGGGTTAGCAAACCCGGCCTTCGTATTTATCGTGGCAAGGAAGACCTGCCCAAAGTGTTGGGTGGTCTGGGTGTCGCCATCGTTTCGACGTCGGCCGGTGTCATGAGTGACAAGCAGGCGCGAGAACAAGGTATTGGCGGTGAAGTTCTCTGCATCGTTTCCTGATGCCAGAGATTTCATCGAGATCGTAACGAGACACGAATATGTCCAGAGTAGCAAAAGAACCTGTTGAATTGCCGCAAGGCGTCGAGTTCAGCCAGAGCGGAACTACTGTTGCCCTGAAGGGCAGCAAGGGTTCGCTTTCTTTGCAATTGAATGCCGAAGTTGAGCTGGTACACGACGAAAACAAGCTCATGGTGAAGGCCCGCTCCGGTTCGCGTTTTGCAACGGCTATTACCGGCACGACCAGAGCGCTGCTGGCCAACATGGTCCAGGGTGTGACTGAAGGCTTCGAGAAGAAGCTCCAGCTGGTCGGTGTCGGATACCGTGCTCAGTCCGAGGGCAACAAGCTCAACCTGACGCTCGGATTTTCGCACCCGGTCAAATTCACCGTGCCCGAGGGCATAACGGTCGAGACGCCGAGCCAGACAGAAATCGTCGTCAAAGGAACGGACAAGCAATTGGTAGGCCAGGTAGCTGCCGAAATACGCCGCTTCCGCCCGCCCGAGCCTTACAAAGGCAAAGGTGTGCGCTACGCCGATGAGCGCGTCGCAATCAAGGAAGCGAAGAAGACATAATCTTCGATAGTGAACAGACAGATATGAAACTGGACAAGAAACAAAGTCGATTACGTCGGGCTCGCAGGGCCCGAGCAAAGATTCGCGAGCTGGAGGTAAACCGTTTGAGCGTTCACCGGACACCGCGCCATATTTATGCGCAAATTATTGCCCCGGACGGCGGAACGGTACTGGCGTCGGCTTCGACAGTCGAGAAGGACGTACGCAAAGGTACGAAGGGAACCGGTAACGTTGCGGCGGCAGTAATTGTCGGTGCGCGTATTGCGGAGAAGGCAAAAGCAGCCGGCATCGATATCGTTGCGTTTGATCGTTCCGGATTTCGTTATCACGGTCGTGTAAGGGCGCTCGCGGACGCAGCCCGTGAAGCGGGTTTGAAATTTTGATTATGGAATTTTTGGCAGCGCTTCCGCGCAAGCCGGGACCAGACTATGGCAAGAATTGATCAATCACAGAGCGCTGACGACTTTCTGGAAAAGCTCGTCACGGTGAATCGCGTCGCCAAAGTAGTGAAAGGCGGGCGTCAGTTCGGCTTTACCGCACTGACCGTTGTGGGCGACGGTAACGGACGGGTTGGATTCGGCTATGGCAAGGCACGCGAGGTACCGATTGCCATTCAGAAAGCGATGCAGGCGGCCCGCAAGGACATGATCAAGGTCAACCTGACGAACGAGACCCTTCAGTATGCGAAGAAGGGACGTCATGGCGCGACATATGTATACATGCAGCCAGCCTCGGAAGGTACGGGAATAATCGCCGGCGGCGCGATGCGCGCGGTATTCGAGTGTGCGGGTGTCAGAAACGTGCTGGCGAAGAGTTACGGATCACGTAATCCGATAAACGTCGTTCGCGCGACGATCGGCGCGCTTTCACAGATTCATTCACCAAAAGATATCGCGGCCAAACGTGGCAAGAAAATTAAGGAAATTCTGGCCTGATTGCGCAGGCCGGATTGGATAGAAAGAAACGGACAGGAACGATGGCGAAGCCCAAACAGATAAGAGTGACACTTTTGAAAAGCCGCTTCGGTCGCTTGAAAAGCCACCGTGCGTGTGTTGCAGGACTCGGACTCCGGAAAATTCGTCAAAGCGTGGTTGTTCTGGATACGCCGGAGAATCGCGGCATGGTCAACAAGGTCTCGTACCTCGTTTCTGTAGAGGAAATCTGACATGCGCCTCAATACGTTGTCCCCCGCCAAGGGCTCGAAGAAAGCGGGAAAACGATTCGGTCGCGGCATTTCCGCGGGCCAGGGTAAGACGAGCGGCCGCGGCCAGAAAGGCCAGAAGTCGCGTTCGGGCGGTTATCACAAGGTCGGATTTGAGGGCGGTCAGATGCCATTGCAGCGCCGCTTGCCGAAAGTCGGCTTTGCATCACGCATGGCGCGCCTGACCGCCGAGCTACGTCTGCATGAGCTGGCGCTACCGGCTGACGGCGTGATTGATATCGAAAGCCTGAAGAAAGCAAACCTGGTGCCGGCGCATGCCAGCAAAGTGAAAGTGATTTTGTCGGGCAAAATCGAGAAAGCGGTGAAGATCAAGGGTCTTGCCGTGACCAAAGGTGCGCGTGTCGCGATCGAAGCGGCCGGCGGCAGCATTGAAGACTAAATAGAGAGATAGAGACAGGAACAGAGGTGGCCAGGAAGCCTAAACATAATCCGGCAGACGCAGCGAAAGCCGCGGGCAAACTGAGCGAGCTGAAAATTCGCATCATGTTTCTCGTGGGCGCGCTGATTGTCTACAGAGCCGGTACCTATATCCCTGTCCCTGGTGTCGATCCGGCGGCGCTTGCTGCGTTCTTCGATCAGCAGGCAGGAAACATTCTGGGTCTGTTCAACCTGTTTTCAGGCGGCGCCTTGTCGCGCTTCGGTATTTTCGCGCTCGGCATCATGCCTTACATCTCGTCCTCAATCATCATGCAGATGGCCAGCATGGTCGTGCCAAGTTTGCAGGCCTTGCGCAAAGAGGGCGAGTCCGGCAGGCGCAAGATTACCCAGTACACGCGCTATGGCACCGTTGGCTTGTCCCTGTTTCAGTCGATTGCCGCTGCTACGTGGCTGCAGAGCCAGCCCGGCGTCGTCGTCAATGCGGGCCCGGGCTTCCTGATTACAGCGTGTATCACGCTTGTCACCGGTACGATGTTCCTGATGTGGCTTGGCGAGCAGATCACTGAACGCGGCGTCGGCAACGGCATCTCGATGATCATTCTGGCGGGTATTGTTGCTGGTTTGCCGGCCGCCGTGGCTGGCACCGCCGAACTGGTGCGCAACGGTGAAATGGCGCCGGCGACGGCAATCCTGATGCTGATTGGCGCCATTGCCGCAACGGTTTTCGTTGTCTATATGGAGCGTGCGCAACGGCGCATAACGGTCAATTACGCGAGACGGCAGCAGGGACGCCGCCAGTATGCGGCGCAGAGCACGCACCTGCCGTTCAAGATCAACATGGCGGGCGTTATTCCGCCGATCTTCGCCTCGAGCATCCTGTTATTCCCGGCGACTATCGCTCAGTTCTTCGGCCAGGCAGCCGAGCCGAATTTCATGCAGAGGGCATTGCAGACCATCGGTGTCAATCTTGGCCCGGGACAGCCTATCTATGTGCTGCTATACGCGGTGATGATCATATTCTTCTGCTTCTTCTATACCGCGCTGGTGTTCAACGCGAGAGACACGGCGGACAATTTGAAACGATCCGGTGCATTTGTGCCGGGCATACGACCGGGTGCGCATACGGCTGAATACATTGACAAAGTGCTGACGCGCCTGACATTTTGGGGCGCTCTCTATATCGCCTCTGTCTGTCTGCTGCCGGAACTCGTAAGAATGTTCTATCCCGGAGTACCGTTCAGCTTTGGCGGCACGTCGCTGCTGATTCTGGTGGTCGTATCAATGGACTTCATGTCTCAGTTGCAGGCTCATGCGATGAGCCATCAATACGAGGGCATGATGCAAAAGGCCAACCTTCGAAATTATGGACGGAGTGGCGCAATCCGCTGAGCTTGCTCAGCGGACATTGGAGAACGCTCATGAAAGTCAGGGCATCAGTTAAGAAAATGTGCAGGAACTGCAAGATCGTACGCCGAAAAGGTGTCGTGCGTGTGATTTGCACCGATGCGCGGCACAAGCAACGTCAGGGTTAACACTAGGGACAAATAAGTGGCACGTATAGCAGGCATAAATATTCCGTTGAACAAGCATATCGTGATCGCGTTGACGGATATCTACGGTATTGGGCAGTCGCGAGCGCAGCAGATTTGCAGTGCAGCCGGCGTTGCCCCGGAAATACAGGTCAAGGATCTGGCAGAGCCGGAGGTCGCCAAGCTCAGAACCGCCGTCGCGAATTTCATTGTCGAAGGCGATCTTAGACGCGAGGTATCGATGAACATCAAACGCCTGATGGATCTCGGTTGCTACCGTGGGATCCGCCACAGGCGTGGATTACCGCTGCGCGGACAGCGAACACGAACCAATGCGCGTACTCGTAAGGGGCCGCGGCGACCGATAAAGAGGTGATTGAGGAATTAATTGCGGCTGAAGCCGCTCCTACGTAAGGATTTCACTGGGTTTAGAGATGGCAGATACACCAAAACGCAAGAAGGTCAAAAAGCATGTCGTTGATGCGGTAGCGCACATTCATGCTTCTTTTAACAACACGATTATCACGATCACCGATCGGCAAGGTAATACCCTGTCGTGGGCAACCGCAGGCGGTTGTGGTTTTCGTGGCTCACGTAAGTCAACACCGTTCGCGGCACAGATCGCATCCGAAAAGGCCGGCCGCGCTGCGCAGGACTTCGGCGTGAAAAATGTGGACGTGCGCGTCCGCGGACCGGGCCCCGGCAGGGAGTCTGCGGTTCGGGCCCTGAACGCTTTGGGTTTTCGTATTCAACATATTGAGGACGTAACACCCATTCCTCATAACGGCTGTCGTCCGCCAAAAAAACGTCGCGTTTAGGGACGCAATAACGTCGTTCATAGAGACTAATCAATGGCAAGATATCTAGGACCAAAATGTAAACTGTCCCGCCGGGAAGGCACGGACCTGTTTTTGAAGAGTGGCTTGAGGCCGCTGGAATCGAAGTGCAAGCTGGACGTGCCTCCGGGAGGTGCTGCCCAGCGACGCCCGCGTCTGTCCGACTACGGTCTGCAGCTCAGAGAGAAGCAGAAGCTTCGCCGTATGTACGGTGTGCTCGAGCGCCAGTTCCGTAATTACTACAAGAAAGCTGCTCAGCTCAAAGGCTCGACAGGTGAAAATCTGCTGCGGCTTCTTGAGGCGCGCCTCGACAATGTTGTCTACCGAATGGGCTTCGCCTCGACCCGCGCTGAGGCTCGTCAACTTGTCAGCCACAAGGGTATCGAAGTGAATGGCCAGGTGGTTAACATCCCGTCACTTCAGGTGAATGCTGGTGATGCTATCGGCATTCGGAAAAAAGCCAAGAAACAACTTCGTATTCAGAATGCTTTGGAGATTGCAGGCCAGGTCGGGATGCCGGACTGGGTTGATGTGGATGCGAAAAAGATGGCAGGTATATTGAAATCGTTGCCGGATCGGGAAGACATACTCCCGGACATTAATGAAAACCTTGTTGTCGAGTTGTACTCGAAATAGTTAGGAGGGTAACCACCCATGCAGGAATCAGTACATGAATTTTTGAAGCCGCGCGTTGTGAAGGTCTCGCCGGTAAACAATTTACATGCGAAAGTCACGATCGAGCCCTTCGAGCGCGGTTATGGCCATACGCTCGGCAATGCGCTGCGCCGCATTCTGCTCTCATCCATGCCGGGAGCAGCTATTGTCGAGGTGGAGATCGACGGCGCATTGCATGAGTACACCAGCATAGCACGTGTCCAGGAGGATGTCGTCCATATTCTTCTGAACCTGAAGCAAATTGCCGTCCGCATGCATACGCGCGAGACGGCAGAGCTCCGGATCTCCAAGAAGGGACCGGGACCCGTTACAGGAGCCGATATTCAACTCGATCATGACGTCGAGATTATGAATCCGGACATGGTCATTGCCAACCTGACCAAGAGCGGCGAACTCAACATGATCCTGAAGGTTGCGCAGGGCCGTGGTTACCGGCCGGCGACACAGCGTCCGGCGTTCGAAGAACCGTCAGGCCCCATCGGTCGTCTGCAGCTAGATGCGTCGTTCAGCCCGGTTGATCGCGTTACTTACAACGTCGAAGCGGCGCGGGTTGAACAACGTACCGACCTCGACAAGCTGATCATTGATATCGAGACGAACGGCACTATCGATCCGGAAGAAGCCATTCGCCGTGCCGGCAGCATCCTCAAAGACCAGCTGTCTGTGTTCGTTGATCTGCAAGGGCAGGAGGAAGGTGCTGGTCAATTGGCAGAGAATCTGATCGATCCGATTCTGCTGCGACCAGTTGATGAACTGGAGCTTACTGTGCGCTCAGCAAACTGTCTCAAGGCCGAGAACATCATGTATATCGGTGACCTTGTACAACGCACGGAGGTCGAGTTGCTCCGCACGCCAAACCTTGGCAAGAAGTCGCTCACCGAAATCAAGGAAGTACTTGAGGGTCACGGACTCGGTCTTGGCATGCGCCTCGAAAACTGGCCACCCGCAAGTCTTCGTCCGGAGCACGAGCTCGAGATAGAAAACAGGCAGATATAAAAAACGGCGTCGAACCGCAATTTCGATTGCGACGCCGCTAGAACTAATGAAATCGGGGCCGGAATTGCAGTTCTACCCCAATATTTGAAAGGCAAGAGCCATGCGCCACAGAAAATCCGGCCGCCGTTTGGGCCGCACCAGCTCGCATCGCAAAGCCATGTTTCGCAACATGGCTGCGTCACTGCTGCGTCACGAAACGATCAAAACGACTTTGCCCAAGGCCAAAGAGTTGCGCCGTGTCGTTGAGCCCCTGATCACGCTGGCCAAGGAGGACGGTGTTGCCAAGCGACGCCTGGCATTCGACCGTTTACGCGACAAGGAAGCGGTCGGTAAATTGTTCAAAGATATCGGCCCCAGATTCAAGGATCGCCCCGGCGGTTACCTCCGGATCCTGAAAATCGGGCCGAGGCCGGGCGATGCGGCGCCGATGGCTATCGTACAGCTCGTCGATGGACCCGTGGGCGAGGCTGAGACTGAAGAATAAAACCGCCTGCTAAAGCGATACAGAAAAAAGGGGTCAGGTTTATGCAAATAAACCTGACCCCTTTTTGCGTCTGGGCTTGCACAGCATTCTTAACATAATATAACCCGGGCATGTCTGACAGGTCACCCCTTCCGTATGTGACCGCGCGATTGACGGCGCAGGCCCGATTGTTTCCCGCCGCTTGCTCGTAACACCCTGATTCATAATAATAATATGGATGAATACAGGTCTTGTGAGGGGCCTCACAGCCTTTCCCCGGCAATGACTCTACTCTTGTGGCTGGTTCGATATGGGGACGAGCGATTAGCAAACGAGAATCATTTGACGAATGCGTCGTGCTGGACAGGGATGCCTTTGATCCTGATGCCGTATTTCTGGACGATATCGTCGACGACGAGGTCCTGCCGTTTCTAAGCCTGGCCGTCGATGGCCTGACTACCTCAGACGAGCGCGCCCGTGGCAAGCTCGAACTGCGCCCGGATGACGTGGCCAATACAAGCAGCAAGGCGTCAACGACGATGCCCGTGGCCGTACTGGGTCCCGAGCAACTCGAGGTCTATGGCTGGGAGTCGTCATTGTGGAAGAAGATCCGGGGCTATCTCGGATTCTGAATTGAAGATTCGAGAAAGGGGCCGGATCGTCTTTTGATCCGGCCCCTTTTTATTTACCCGTCAGGCAGGTGAATGCTCCTGCAACACCTGCACTTCCGCCATCCATGGCGGTCGCACAGCACCGACACACATTTCCTGGGGCGATGGTGATTCGCCCGTCAGCACACATTCCTGCAGCTAACGATTGACGTTGATAAGCATATTTCAGGAACGCTCATCCTGACCAGCGATTGTCTTTCAAGGGCGACGGCGTTCGTCTAGACTGCGCCGATGGATTACGACTTCAAAGACAAGACCGTCATCATCACGGGCGGCTCGGAGGGTGTCGGCGCGGCAACTGCCCGAAAGTTTGCAGAGCACGGTGCCAATCTCGTTCTGGTTGCGCGAAGCAAAAGGAATCTCGATCGAATTGCCGAAGAACTACGCGAAAAAACACGCGTCGAGATAGTTGCAATGGATGTTTCGGACACCGATGCTTGTGTCAATCTTTTTAAAAAGGCCGAATTCGAATTCGGCGACATCAACATCCTGGTCAATAACGCCGGCTATCACGAACGTGGCCCGGTGGAGTCCGTCTCGGTAGAAGATCTCAGTGCGATGATCGATGTTAATCTCAAAGCGCCGATCATCATGTGCAAGCTCGCCATCAAGTATCTAAAACAGGCCGGTGGCGGTGCCATCATCAACGTCGCATCTCTCGCCGGCCGCACACCGGTACCCCGTGCAGCGACCTACTCGGCGACCAAGTTCGGCTTGAGAGCGTTCACATTTGCCCTCGGCGAGGAATTGAGGGGCAGTGATATCAAAATCGCGGCTGTCTCGCCGGGGCCGATCGACACTGGCTTCATCATGTCCAACATCGATGATGTCACGGATGTCACGTTTTCCCAGCCGATGAGCACTGCCGACGAAGTCGCACAGGAAATTCTGAATCTCACGGCAAATACAAAGCGGGAACGATCCATGCCGCCCATCAGTGGTCTGTTGACGACAACAATGTATCTCTTCCCCTGGCTCGGGCGTCTTGTATTGCCGCTCATGATTCGAAAAGGCCGGAACGTCAAACGTAAACTGAAAGCCCGGATGCGCCAAATGGAGGAGGAGCAGGGCGGGTGAACTTTCACCTCGCACAGGTGAATATCGCAATCGCCAGGTACACGCGCGAAGACCCACGTTTCGCCGGCTTCGTCGACAATCTGGAAAAAATCTATGCGCTGTCAGAAGCCACACCCGGATTCGTCTGGCGACATGTCAGCGTTAACGATGACGCCGAGGCCAAGGCCACGTTTGGCGAACCGGATCTGATTTTCAACATGTCTCTTTGGGAAACGAAGGAAGCGCTCAGCGACTTTGCATACAAGAGTGATCACGTCGATATCCTGCGCAAGCGTGCCGACTGGTTCGTTCCGCAGAACAGGCCGATACTGGCACTCTGGTGGCAGAATGCCGGCACGATTCCGACAATACTAGAAGCCCGTCATCGCCTCGATCTTTTGGCACAGTCCGGACCAACGCAGGACGCTTTCGCGTTCGGCAGTTTCTTCGAAGCGCCTGCACAAGAAGAGGCCGCACGTGGCTGACAGGCTGACAGACAGCGAAATTGAAGATGCTCTGGCGGGGCTCGACGGCTGGACCCTCGAGAACGGAAAACTAAATCGGGACTTCAAGTTCGACAATTTTGTTGAAGCCTTCGGCTTCATGACCAGCGCGGCGATCGAAGCCGAGAAAATGAATCATCATCCCGAGTGGTTCAACGTCTACAACAAAGTCAGCGTACAGCTTGTGACCCACAGCGCCGGAGGAATCACGAGTCTCGATGTGGAACTGGCCAGGAAAATGAACGTGTTGGCGGGGAAATGACGACGTAAACTTTTTCATGGAATTCGCCGGTCAGGACGGGCGACACCGCCCACGCAGAAAATCTACGGTTCCGCGAACGCCGCACGGGTGAAATTCTCGCAGCCATCGGCGAGAACACGCACGTTGTCCTCGATGCGGGCGCCGCCGAACGGTCTCAGCCATTCGACCTTGTCCCGGTTGACCATGGCAGCGCCGGGTGTTCCTTCCAGGTTCTCGAGGAGCATGTCGATAACATAGCACCCGGGCTCGACTGTCAGCACCTGGTCCACCTCGAGCGTTCTCGTCAGCCGCAGCCAGGGATGGCCGCTTGGTCTGTCGATCGTATTGCCGCTCTCATCCTCCATGAATCCGCCGACGTCGTGTACCTGTATGCCGAGAAGATGGCCCAGGCCTGTCGGGAAAAACGCCGTGGTGACGTCGTTTTTGATGAGAGACTCAATACTTCCGGATGCCAGGCCTACGGTGACCAACAATTCGGCAATTTTCCGATGCGTCAGCAAATGCAAGTCTTTGAAGTCGACACCGGCTTTGACTTCACTCACCAACTCAAGCTGCAACGCATCCAGGCGATCGATGAATTCCCGGAATTCGCTGTCTTCGAAAGAGTAGCTCCGCGTGATGTCGGACGCGTAGCCGTGCACGTTCGCGCCGGCGTCAATCAGAAACGATCGGGTCCTGGCAGGGGCCTCCCGGGCCTGGTGCTGGTAGTGCATGATCGCGCTGTGCTCGTTCAGCGCAATGATGTTGCCGTACGGTAGTTCGTTTTCCGTGTGTTTCGCCGCCTGGCAGTAGGCGAAGTGAATCTCGTATTCCGACCTGCCAGCACGAAACGCCTCCTCGGCCGCCCGGTGGCCTTTCACGGCGCGCCGGGAAGCGGCACGCATGCAGGCCAGTTCGTAACCGGTCTTCTCGCTCCGCGCATAATGGAGAATATTGATGGCCGAAGCCGGGTTGATGCGTTCGATTTTGAACGCATGCGCTTCATCGCCGATGTCGCCAACAAGGATGCATTTGTCGCGAGCGTGAGGCAGGTGCCGGGCGACGTCGTCAACTGTGTGCACTACTCTGATATCGAAGTGATCAGTCCAGTACCCCTGCGGGTCGGCGGGCGGCGTGTGCCAATAATCCTTCTCCTGATAATAGACAAGAACCGGCACTTCGCCCGGCGTATGAATCAGGTAGCAAAATGGTGTCGTCGTCAGCGGCAGCCAACCCACGAAGTGCGGATTTGCTTTGAACGGATAATAGGAGTCATCCAGAAACACGAGCTTTGGCGCACCGGAAAATATGACAGCGTGGCCAGCTCCCGCTTTCTCAAGCGCACGGTCGTGCCGCGCTTTGATCGCCTCGATATGCGCCGGGTAAAGCTCGCCCAGCTCTGCATAGTTGCTGCTCATGGGCTTGCATCATAACCGCAGCGGGCGGCCGCAGCGACCCCGGCGCTCTGACCCGGTTTCCTTTCCGGTCAGGCTCACATAGAGTTTCAATCCCCCCATAATCTAGGCATCATTCGTGGTTTTCCAGAGTGGCCCGGAGACATGCATGAACTACAGACGATTGCGAGCAATGATATTAGTGATGACGATCATGGCTAATGTGTCCGCAGGAGCACAGGGCTTCGATCGCGTATCGGGCAAGCCGTTTGCCTCCCGATCGGAGATCATTGCGCCGCACGGCATGGCGGCGACGAGCCAGCCGCTGGCCACTCAGATTGCGCTGGATATCTTGAAAGCCGGCGGCAGCGCCGCTGACGCGGCCATCGCGGCTAACGCAGCGCTCGGCCTGATGGAGCCGACAGGATCCGGCATCGGAGGCGACCTGTTCGCTATCGTCTGGGACGCCGAAAAGGGAGAGCTGACCGGACTCAATGGCTCAGGCCGCGCCCCGAAAGCGCTCAGTCTGCAGACCTTCAAGGACCTGGGTCTCGACAGTATTCCGCCGCGAGGCCCATTGCCCGTAAGTGTGCCGGGCGCCGTGGACGGATGGTTCGAGCTGCATGCCAGATACGGACGGTTGCCAATGAATGAATTGCTGGCACCAGCAATCGCATATGCGACTGATGGATTTCCAGTATCCGAGTACATCGCCTACGGGTGGGCGAGAAACGCGGAGAACCTCAAAGACTATGCAGGCTTCGCCGACACCTTCATGCCCGGTGGCAAAGCGCCGAGGAAAGGCCAGGTTTTCAGGAACCCACGACTGGCAAAAACCTATCAGGCAATAGCCGATGGTGGCCGCGATGCCTTTTACAAGGGCGAGATCGCGAGAAAGATCGATTCCTACATGACCGAGCAAGGAGGCTTCCTTCGATACGCAGATATGGCCGAGCACAAATCGGAGTGGGTCAAGCCCGTATCGACGAACTACCGTGGCTATGACATATACGAATTGCCACCGAACGGGCAGGGAATCGCGGCGCTGCAGATACTGAATATCCTCGAAGCTTACGACATCAAGAGTATGGGCTTTGGCACAGCCGAGTACGTTCATACATTTGTCGAAGCAAAGAAACTCGCATTCGAAGACCGGGCAAAATTTTATGCGGACATGGATTTCGTAGATGTTCCCGTCGACAGACTCATATCAAAGGAGTATGCGAATGAACGGCGCAAGCTGATCGACGCCAGGAAAGCGGCTATGAGCTACCCTGCCGGAGATGGCCAATTGGAAGATGGCGATACGATCTATCTGACGGTGGCGGACAGTGACGGCAACATGGTGTCACTGATACAGAGCAACTATCGCGGCATGGGCTCGGGTATGACCCCAGGTGATCTTGGCTTTATTCTGCAGGACCGCGGGGAGTTGTTCAGCCTCACCGAGGGCCACGCCAATGTGATCGAGCCAGGCAAGCGGCCGTTCCATACCATCATTCCGGCATTCATCATGAAAGACGGCAAGCCCTGGATCAGTTTTGGCCTGATGGGCGGCGCCATGCAACCGCAGGGCCATGCCCAGATAATTGTCAACATCATCGATTTTGGCATGAACCTCCAAGAGGCAGGCGATGCTGCGCGCCTCAATCACAGCGGGTCATCGGAGCCGACTGACACAATCATGACGACCGGTGGAGTCATACATCTTGAAACAGGGTTCAGTGCTGCAACCCGTGCTGCCCTTGAGAAGATGGGGCACACGCTGGGAGAATCCGATGGCAGCTTCGGCGGCTACCAGGCAATCATGTGGGACGAAGAGCAGGGTGTTTACTACGGCGCATCCGAGTCTCGCAAGGACGGCCATGCGGCCGGATACTAAGGACACGCGAACAGCTTTATGAGTCAGGACATCTATCTCACCGGCATTACTACGACCGGGACACCGCACATCGGCAACTATGTCGGAGCGATCCGCCCAGGCATCGCTGCGAGCAAGGACAAGTCAAAAAAGAATTTTTACTTTCTGGCTGACTATCACGCACTTGCCAAGGCCGAAGACCCCGAACGCATCAATCGTTCCACACTCGAGATTGCTGCGGCCTGGCTGGCGCTCGGCCTGGATACAGAAAACGCGGTTTTCTACCGGCAATCCGACATCCAGGAGATTCCACACCTGACCTGGATCCTGACCAGCGTGACCGCCAAAGGCCTCATGAACCGCGCGCACTCGTACAAAGCCATTGTGCAGGCCAACTCGGAAAGCGGCAACAGAGATCCGGACAAGGGCATCATGATGGCGCTTTACAGCTATCCAATTCTGATGGCAGCCGACATCCTGATGTTCAGGAGCACGAAAGTACCGGTTGGCCGCGACCAACAACAACACGTGGAAATGACGCGCGATATCGCGCAACGCTTTAACCACCGTTACGGTGAGATTTTCACTATCCCGGAAGCCGCCATCAGCGATAGCACCGCGGTGCTGGCCGGCCTCGACGGCCGCAAGATGAGCAAGAGTTACAACAACATCATTCCACTTTTCGCTGACGAGAAGTCGCTACGCAAACTCATCATGAAGATCAAGACCAACAGCCTGGAGCCGGGTGAACCCAAAGACACCGCGGGCTCGACGCTCTATGACATGTACAGAGCATTCGCCACTGAGGACGAAGTCAGGATCATCGAGAAGAAATACGCCGAAGGTATTGCCTGGGGCGAGATGAAGGAGGTCCTTTTCGAATACATCAATGAGCACATCAAGCCGGCCCGGGACGAGTACCAGCGCCTGATCGACGACCCCGCTATCGTCGAAAAGGAATTATTAAAAGGCGCCGAGAAAGCGCGCAAGATCTCCGTGCCGTACCTCGCAGAGATCAGGCACGCAGTCGGCATCCGAAAACTCGGATAAAAAACAAGATTCAACATGGCAGAGAATGAAGAGAGAGGTATACCCTGGATTCTCTGGCCTTTCTACGCTGTCTGGCGACTGCTTACCTTCATACTCAACATCACTGGTCGCATCATCAGTGCATTCATCGGCCTTGCACTGATGGCAGCAGGCATATCCATAACCCTGAGCATCGTCGGCGCACCACTCGGCATCCCGATGGCAGCATTCGGCTTCCTGCTACTGGTACGGGCACTCTTTTAGTCAGGCAAACCCAAATCCATGGATGTGATGTATATTCTTCCACCAGTGTTTTGGCATTTCAGGCACTTGTCCGTGCCCAGGCGACTTATAACCCACTATTGTCCGCAAGAACCATCCCAATTTCGGGGCGTAATTACTATTAGGTGACTCCTGAGGCTATGCGATTCGTAGCGAAGCTGTGTGTCTTTTTGGCGATTGGCTGTTCACAGCCACCTCCTTACGAGACGGATATTGAGTTTTCAGAGACCTGGTTCACCTGTGAGGCTCGATTTGAGTGTGTCGTGGTCCATGATGCTTTCTGCAAGACCGTTGCTGTCAACTCGAAATACACGCTTGTGTACCAGGATTGGTCGCGGCAGGAAGTGACGCGCGAGGGAGAACGTGCTGTCTGTTCGGCTCCGAACCTTTTCGCAGGCGGTGCGGGTTGTCGAAAGGGTCGTTGCGTGTATCCGTTTGGTTTAGAAGATTATGTGGAGGATCCGAACAAGGAATGAAAGAGTCACCTGACAAATCGCTGTACTGGCCGCTGGACGTATCTATCACGCAGCTCGTGACGAATCGCTGCGCCATTCGCAGGCATTAGCACGAGGTCTGAGTTGAAAGACGATACCATTCTCATCGAATCTCGCTTCCATGGGCCTCCGGAATCAGGAAACGGAGGATATGTCTGCGGGCGCCTCGCGCAGTTCATTGACGGCCCCGCTGCTATTGTGCGGCTCCACGTGCCCCCGCCGCTCGACACGGAGTTGCAGGTGCGACGCTCGGAAGCAGGCGTTGAGCTGTTGGATAACAATGTGCTCATCGCTGAGGCGCGACCAACGACGGTAGTGCTCGAGCCCCCTGAGCCGCCGAGCTACGAAGAAGCCGAGGCGGCGTCGCGTCGGTTTAGGGGGTTCAGGTCTCATTGTTTCCCGTCCTGCTTCGTGTGCGGCCCGGACCGTCATCCGGGCGATGGGCTCCGCATCTTTGCCGGGCCGATCGACGGACGCGATCTGGTTGCTGCCCCGTGGATTCCTGATTCGTCCCTCGCCGCCGCAACGGGTCTGGTATCTGCAGAGTTCCTGTGGGCCGCCCTCGACTGCCCGGGAGCCTACGCTTTTCCCGAGCCGGCACAGGGTGCGGTTCTGCTCGGCGAACTTCAGGTGGCACTCCTGGGAGACGTGTCCGTGGACGAGCGCTGCGTACTCGTCGCGTACGAGCTTGCCCATCAAGGTCGCAAGCACCACACGGCCACGGCATTGTACGGTGAGGCGGGAGCCTGTGTTGGCCTTGGGCTCGGTACCTGGTTCGAGGTTGACCAGGACCGCGGCCGAAACTCGGCGCAAGTTAGCTAGAAAGTTGGGCGTCATGGGGCAACTCGAGGATAAACTGGCGAATTTGGGCGAATCGCTGCCGGATCCGAAAAAGCCGGTCGCTAATTATCTTGGTTGCAAACGATCGGGTAACACGCTTTACGTATCTGGCCGTGTGAGTTCGATTCGCGGCGAAGTCGGATCCGATTTGACCGTTGCTGAAGCACAGGTGGCAGCGAAAAGCGCGTTACTCGACATTCTCGCAATTATCAAGAGCGAAATTGGTGATTTGGACAAGATCGTCGCGGTAGAAAAGCTTGTTGGATTTGTACGATCGGCCCCTTCGTTTACCGAACAGCCCCAGGTAATTGACGGCGCGTCAGATCTGCTTATTGCGCTCCTGGGAGAGGACGGGCGCCACGCGAGAACCGCCACGGGAGTGGCACAACTGCCGTTTGGGGCTGCTGTGCAGTTGGAAATGATTCTACGGATGGCGGAAGAATGACGCCTGACAAATTGCTGTGCTGGCCGCCTGGTTTTGGTCACACTTCTTGCAGCGGCAACAAGCGTGCCTTACGCTTGGTTGCCAGTACTCCAGACCATTAGCCATCATTTCGTTTACCTCATTTCATAGGAGGCTTTATGCCGACAACCAATCAATCCGTAGTAGTTGATGCACCAATAGCTGATGTGTGGAGTAGATTTAGCGACTTTCACGATTTTTCATGGGCACCGAATGTAATGACTCAGGTTGACAAGGTGGGCAGCATCGATGGAGGTAGTCCAGGCGCGAAACGAATACTGAATAACGCTTTCCATGAAACCCTGATTGAAATAAATAACGACGAGTATTCTGTCAAATATTCAATCGATGATGGCCCTTCTCCTGTCTCTAAGGAAGAGGTCGACAATTATGTCGGTGTCGTTAGGCTCAGTCCTGCTGAAGACGGCAGCGGCACTTTAGTAGAATGGTCATCATCTTGGGATTCTAACGTTGATGATGCCGTAGAGTTTTGTCATGGTATCTATGTTGCCCTATTGGGGGAATTAGCGAAATCGTTTGACCAGTAATCTACAATGACAATTAACAGGGCTCTGCACTGGCCCGTTGGCGACTGTCATGTCTCTTGCAATGAGGGTAATAGATGTGTCAGACGCTGCATTGTTAATGAGCTGAACCGTTAGGCGGCGAGAGGAGAGTTTCATGGACAACAGGTTGGCGAGTATGGGAGCAGCTTTTGCGATCATTCTGACCGTCATGATTGCTTGCTCTCAATCCGGCAAACAAGCTGGGGAGTCGAGACTGCAAGGGCTCAGAACTGTTGTTTACGGCGTGCCGGACCTGGAGCGTGCTAAAGACTGGTATACCGAGGCGCTGGGCGTAAAGCCGTATGTTGATGAACCCTTCTATGTCGGTTTTAACGTCGGTGGTTATGAGCTAGCTCTCAACCCGAAAGGAACTGTGGCCCAGCCGGTAGGGTCAGGGGTCAGGGTTTTTTGGGGCGTCGACAACATAGACGAGGAGCTGGACCGATTGCTGAGGATCGGTGCGCAGCCACATAAACCAGTTGAACATATTGGTGCCGACATCAAGGTAGCAAGTGTACTGGACCCTTACGGCAATCTTATCGGACTAATTTACAATCCGCGTTTTGCAATCAACGACTGATGATACCGTGTTGCATCGCAAATCGCTGCGCCGGCCGCATGTATGTCGCGCAGCCTGCATGCGCAACCCGCCGGCCAGGAACCTGGCGCCATTGAGCTAATCGATTGGTGCTATTAGCAGTCCGATGACAAAACACAAACTCTCGAAATGGGCCAGTATTGCGGAGATCATCAGCGCAATGGCAGTGGTCGCGTCTCTCCTCTATGTTGGCTACGAGATCCAGCGCAATACAAAAGTCGGCCTGGCCTCGAATCGTCAGGCGGTCGCGGCCAGGGCGCAAGAGCTTGCACTTTATTCGGCTGAAGCTCACATTCACAGGCTCTTGTTTGAACCGAGCGGCGACCCTATTGAACTGACGGATGCCGAACAAGATCGCCTGACCGCATACATCGGGGCGCTGCTCCGCACGACTGAAGAAGCATTTCTATTGTATCGGGATGGGCTGTTGGACGAGGAGTACTGGATGACTCGAGCCGGCGTCATGTTGGCGGCATTACGCACGGAGGTAGCCCGCAGAGTCTATGTTCGAACCAGGGACGCGGGCTTCTATACAAATGATTTTGTGGTTTGGGCAGACAAGGCACTTGTCACCAAATATGGCACGTAATGCTTTGCTGCACTGGCCACGGATGTGTCTGTCACGTAGCCTGCTTTTCCAAGCTTCGCACCAGACACTGACGCTCATAAGCCAGACCATTCGACGCCTATCTCGACGGCCGGCGTCATGTCGATTCTAAAGGTCAAGG
>PVMK01189250.1_pt1 | contig 74149 bp, 77 predicted proteins | sample 1853481 | NCBI WGS metagenome assembly PVMK01 (sample SAMN08533507, study PRJNA380276) | Marine sediment metagenome, whole genome shotgun sequencing project.
GACACTCAGATTCCAAGGATTGAGTGGCTGCTTTACCCCAGAAGCAGCCGCTGAGTTAGAATAGAGCTGAGGGGCTGCTACTGACCCGAAGCGGACTGTCGGGGAATTGCCAGCAAATAAACGAGAATTGGATCGAGGAAGGTCATGAAGCCATCTAGTTGGCGGGAAGTGGCTGAGTTAATCGGCGTAGCAGCTATCGTTGCATCATTGCTATTTGTTGGATTAGAACTACGCCAATCCCGTGAAATTGCCATATCGGAGGCGTACCAAATGCGTGCGGCGATAGAAGTTTCGCACGGTGCGGCAATCGCCTCAGTTCCAGGCTTCATCTCAGGACTTGCCAAATTGATTGATGGCGAATCGGCTGACGATCTTACGACTGAAGAGCTAATAGCACAGCAGTTCTACATTACCGCGCAGCTTGCTGTCTGGGAAAATGACCATTTTCAATATTCTCAAGGTTACTTGTCCGAAGAGCATTGGACAAAGACGTACAGGAACATGCTGTGCGATCTGGCTCTACCTCTCTATCAGGATATGGCGACAAGCGAATGGTCATTTCGCGAATCATTTGCTGAGCTTGTAGACCAAGCGATCATCGACTCTAAATCAAGCCCGTCGGATTGTTGGTCGGGTAGAGACGTCAATTAGAAAAATAGTATTGATGGCCGCTTATGGCCGAAAGCAGCCGCCGCTGCAGCTGAGTGGCGAGTGGCCGCTTTACCCCAAAAAGCAGCCACTGAGCTAGAATAGGCTTCCAGCGCCGCTTTTGACCCAAAGCGGACATTCAGGAAAAGGTCTCACCCACCGCCTCATGATTTCGTGCTTGATGGCCGGTGAGTTACGGTGTCCTCACTGCACTACGAAAGTTCAACGGGAGAACGACAAATGAGCGCGTTTGAACTATTGACTCTATTCCAAATGAAAGTCGATTCGACGCTGATGAACACTTCGTTGTGGATGGGGATATCGTTCGCTGTCGTTGTCGCTGGTTATGCTGCGGGGAAGTCGATGACTAGACCGGTGCTGTGGGTATTGGGGGTAATCTACACTTGGTATACGGCGTTGAATCGTTACGGATTTTATCTGATGCAAAGGCAGGCGGAAGGGATTCTTCGCGATATCGCAGAGTTGAAAGCAAGTGGCCAAGATAGTCTCCACTCCATCGTAGCCGCTCCCGTGATGAATGCCGGAACGTTCGCTTTCAGCGCATCGTGGTTTGTTCTGAGTGCTATGGTGTGGGTCGGGGCGATCTATTTCCTCAACCAAGTCCACAGGGATTAATCGGGACGGTCCGGTCATGGTCGTTAGCGGCCCCTCACAAAGCTACCGGCGAGGGGCTGCTCTTGGCCGAAAGCAGCCGCTGCTGATGGTGAGTGGCGAGTGTCCGCTTTACACCGAAAGCAGCCGCTGGGCTGCTAAACTGGTGACAGGCTGCTTTTGACCCAAAGCGGACATGTCACAAGTCTCAGACCAAGAGTTATTCTGAATCGATCGAGGAGGCAAGTTGATGAATTCCACGAATTGGAAGGATATCGCTGAACTTGTCGGCATTACGGCAATCGTTGCATCACTGGTATTCGTTGGCTTGGAACTTCGCCAATCACACCAGATTGCAATCGCGGCGGAGTATCAGGAGCGCGTTGCCACCGTTATTGGCATATACAACACCCAGATTGAAAGTGAGATAGCGCTGAGCGTCGTGGGGCAGCCACTTTACGAGATAGTAAGATCGGCCGACTTTCCCGATAAGTACAGACATTTGTATGAGGCGTACACCGTTGAGCAACTTGGTTATTTATCGACCAATAGCCTTATTTCATTGACCAATTTTGACAATCTTTATTTTCAATACGAATCCGGATTCCTTTCAGACGAGTCGTGGCAGCCGTTTCGCTATCGACTTCTCCGCGTGTTGGAGTCGCCTATCACTCGTCTAGCGTTTGAAGAAGATCCAAATTGGTACCGAGATTCTTATCGACGGCTCTGTAACGAGATAATCATTGAAATCGACGCAGATAGTAAATAATTTTGTCGGGTGCCTATGTCCGCTCCTGGCCGAAAGCAGCCGCTGGGCTGTTAAACTGCTAAGAGGCTGCTTTTGACCCATAGCGGACACTCGAAAAATATCACGTCTTTTGGGATGTTAATCTTAACTTTTGCAAACTAATAGTAGTTAGGCGGCACATCTTAATTGACCGGGAGAGCAAATGGGAGATAGCGAGACAGGCCAAGTATCGGAAGACGCTGCAAAGATTTATGAAAAGGTCTATCTTCCCGCGCTGTTCAAGGAATGGTGTCCTCTGGTGGTAGAGGCGGCAAATATTCAAAAGGGACATCGTGTTATCGATGTAGCTTGTGGCACCGGAGCCCTCGCAATTACTGTTTCTGGCCACATTGGTACCGAAGGGACTACTGTCGGCATTGATATCAATGAGGGAATGCTGAATATTGCCCGATCAAAATCATCTTCCGTTGAGTGGCTTAATGCTCCTGCTGAAGCACTACCATTCGAAGACGACAATTTCAATTGTGCTGTAAGTCAGTTCGGGCTTATGTACTTCGAAAATCGAGAAAACGCGATACGAGAGATGATGAGAGTACTTCGTCCCGGCGGATCACTTGCCGTTGTCGTTTGGAACGAGCTTGAGCATAATCCAGGTTTCGCTGCGGAGGATAAACTGTGGCAACAGGTTTTTGGTGATGAATTGGGAGACGAATCACCCAATAAACTTGGCGACAAAATTATTCTCGAGAAATTATTTAAGACATCGGGCGTAGCCGACGTACAAATTGCTACCCATCAAGGAACCGCTCGTTTTGAATCAATCGAGAGCTGGATACATACCGGTGCAAAAGGATGGACGGAGGACGATGCGATAAGCGATGATCAGCTGAAACTCCTACTCAAGACAGCGGAGGAGGAACTCACCAGCTTCAGAACAGTGGAAGGGTCAGTCACTTTCCCAACGTCGGCACATATTGTTACAGCGAGAAAATAGTGTAATGAATAAACAGTGCCGCCTAACAATGCGCTTCATTAGGCAGCCACTGGGCTGACCCTAAACTTCAGTATTATTGTTCCGCCCTCGGTGGCAATATAGTGAAGCATTGACTCATTCATTACACGGTGAGCGACGCTTTTACGCCCCAAAGCAGGAACCTCCATGACTGATGAACACTTTCCCACGTACGAGAGACCAAGTGGCTGGAATGCGTTGCTGCCCAAGCGACTGGCAAAAAGCGCGCTGACAACATCAGCGTCCTGCGAGTTGGCGATCGTGGGTGCCGGGTATACTGGTCTTGCTGCGGCTCGGCGTTGGGCAACCCTGGCTGGCGAAGATCGTGTCATAGTTCTTGAGTCGAGCGAAGTCGGCGAAGGCAGCCCAGGACGGAATTCAGGGTTCCTGATTGAAATTATGATGGCGAATGATGCCGACACTGCCGAAGTCTCGCGTATGCACGACTGCAATCGACTGATCGGAAGTGCGATTGACGACTTTCGGGAAATCGTTGATCGCGAGGAGATTCGATGCAGCATGACCCGCACCGGTACCTATCGCGCAGCCGCCGGGACACCGGGTGAGAATGCCATAAAAAAGTATCGGTCATTTCTCCAGGCAGCCAGTCTGGAGCATGTGACGCTCGATCGAGACCAATTGTCCGAACGAATCGGTACCGACTTTTACCGAACAGGAATTTACTCTCCACACTGTTACATGGTGCAGCCCGCAGCGTTGGTGCGGGGGCTTGCGGACTGTCTGCCGCCGTCAGTAACGCTGTATGAAAACAGTCCCGCCATACGATTGGATAAAGCTGGCACAGGTTGGAAAATAACAACGCCGGGCGGTTCTGTTCAGGCGGAGCGCGTTATCCTCGCAAATAACGCCTTCAGCAGAAAACTGGTTCGTGCGAGCCGGCGAATTGCAGTGATTTATACGTACGCAGCGCTTACCGAGCGTCTTGACGAGGAGTTTCTGCGGTCAATGGGTTCGGATACAAACTGGGGATTACTGCCGGCCCTTCGGGTAGGAAGTACATTTCGTCGTACTGAAGATGGACGAGTCCTGGTCCGCGCATTTTGGGGATACGAAAAAGAACGTGACAACCGGAAGATTGAAGAAGTGCTACGACAAAGTCTCAAGCGTCGTTTTCCGGCGCTTGGTGATACGAAATTTTTTGCTGTGTGGTCCGGCGCAACGGGATTGACGATTAACGGATCCCCTGTATGGGGAGAGACAAAGCCGGGATTATTTGTGTCGGCAGGCTGTAACGGGGGTGGCGTCGTAAAAGGGACGCTGTTTGGGCGCTTGCTCGCAGACTATGCGAGCGGTCGGCCGGTACCGGAGGTCAAATCCCTGTTTGGTCAGGCCGCCTGGATGCCAACTGGCCTGCTTCGTCGGTTTGGCAACGTATTCGTAGCGGCATTTGAGCAATACCGAGGCGCAGCAGAACTGTAGGCGCCGGGTTCCATTCGCAATCTCTCCATTTCGAGATCGTCTGTGTGGCAGTTCCTGATCCAACATCAGCGTTCGTTTACTTGCGACGAAGGGTTGCTTGTAGCTGCGACTTCAACCGGCGAGATCAACCTATTTTCCGTGATTTGAACGACCGCTTCTGGTGGGCGCAGACGTTCAGAGTTAGCGTCGCAAAAATGATCAATAGAATGGGTGGATTGGTCCCGGGAGCAGACATTCGGGTAATATCAGGTAACAGAGCCGCAACCTAAAGCAGCCGTTGACTAGGTGGCAATAATGTCAAAGCTAACGGCGAGATCGATCTGGTTTACATCGTGTGTTTCGATAGGTCTCTTTTTGGGCTACGTGGATGGATTCTCTACAAAGGCGTTGGTGCAGACCGCGCTTATTGCAGCCGCACTGTTCGTCGCTTTTCTGCTTGGTGAATCATTGTGGCGAAGGTATCGAAGCTAGGACTCGCAGAGCTTTGTTAATAAATCGAATGACCGCTTCTCTTTTGGCCGATTCCAGCCTGTCATTCTATTGATTTCTCGATGATCTGAGCGTCCGCTATTGGAAAGAGGCGACGTTCAGGGCGCGATTTCGTCTGACAGTGTCTGTACGGTCAGATGCCAGCTATTACACTCAGGGCCTTATGGTCTGGCGCACATTGGCGGTGCTTTGCCGCAGGAGCGCGCCCGGTATGTCCCATTCGCTCAGACACCGCTGCGCGAACTCGCTCGGTGTGACACACCAGGCACTCTCCTGCTACGGAGTGCCGGGTTTCGGACTGGCGTCTGTTTTGTCTGGGATTATTGCTTTGCCGCAAGAGCGCGTCCGGCATGTCCCATTTGCTCAGACACCGCTGCGCGAACTCGCTCGGTGTGACATACCAGACACACGCCTGCTACGGAGTGCCAGGTTTCCCGTTCAGCACCTGAATTGGTTGGGGGTGAAAAATGAGTCTGTTCAGATTCCTGGCGGAATCGGAACAGACCCTTATTCGATCGCGATTTCCCTTTCTCCTTGCGGTATCCTTTCGCCCTTTGAAATCGGCGATTTTGAGCGAAGTAATAGTAGATGGACGTTACCTATAATCCGGATCTGGTTGAGAAAGAAGCTCGTGAGTATTGGGAGAACGAGCGGTGTTTCGAGGTTGATGAGGATCCGGACAAAGAGAAATTTTATAGTCTGACGATGTTTCCATATCCCAGCGGGCAGCTGCATATGGGGCATGTGCGGGTCTTTACGATCAATGATGTGATTGCGCGTTATCAGCGTATGCAGGGCAAGCATGTGCTGCAACCTATTGGATGGGATGCGTTCGGCATGCCTGCTGAGAATGCTGCTATCAAACGCGGGATTCCGCCGGCCAAGTGGACTTACCAGAATATCGAGGACATGCGCGGGCAGTTCAAGCGGCTTGGTTATGGCTACGACTGGACGCGTGAGATTACTACCTGCAAGCCTGAGTATTATCGTTGGGAGCAGTGGCTCTTTACGAAGTTGTTCGCGAAGGGTCTCGTCTATCGCAAGAATTCCATTGTCAACTGGGATCCCGTCGATCAGACGGTATTGGCCAACGAGCAGGTAATTGACGGTCGGGGCTGGCGTTCGGATGCGCTGGTTGAGCGGCGTGAGATTCCGCAGTGGTTTATGAAAATCACTGCCTATGCAGATGAGCTGTTGGATAACCTGGATCGGCTGGAGGGCTGGCCGGATTCGGTCAAGACGATGCAGCGTAACTGGATCGGGCGTTCCGAAGGTATCGAGCTGTCGTTCGATGTGCAGGGTGAAGACGAGAAGCTCAGCGTGTACACGACGCGGCCGGATACGTTGATGGGCGTTACCTACATGGCTGTTGCCGCCGAGCATCCGTTGGCGCAGAAGGCTGCTGCGTCTCAGCCTGACGTCGCAGCATTCATTGAGGACTGTAAGAAGATGCAGGCCGCAGAAGCAGTGCTCGAGACAATGGAGAAAAAGGGTATGCCCCTTGGCATATCTGCTATTCATCCCATTAGTGGTGAAGAAGTGCCTTTGTGGGTCGCGAACTTTGTGTTGATGGGTTATGGCACTGGCGCCGTTATGGCGGTGCCCGGGCATGATCATCGGGACTGGGAGTTTGCGAGCAAGTACGGCTTGCCAATTACGCAGGTCATCACGCCCGCGGATGGCAGCAGTATCGATGTATCTGAAGGTGCGTATGTTGATTATGGCCTGAGTATTAATTCCGGTGACATTGACGGCATGACATTTGAACAGTCTTTTGCTGCGATCGCGGACAAGTTTGAGGCGGAGGGTCGTGGCAAACGGACCGTCAATTATCGGCTGCGCGACTGGGGTGTTTCACGACAGCGTTATTGGGGTACGCCCATTCCTATCATCTATTGCGATGATTGCGGCGCCCAAACCGTGCCCGAAGATCAGTTGCCGGTGGTGTTACCCGAAGACGTTGAATTCACCGGTGTAGGCTCGCCGCTGAAAAAAATGCCGGAATTTTATGAAACCGAGTGTCCGAAATGTGGCAAGCCGGCAAAGCGCGAAACAGATACGTTCGATACTTTCGTCGAGTCGTCCTGGTATTTCGCCCGTTACGCCTGTCCCGATAGTGATAAAGCGATGCTGGATGATCGCGAAAGTTACTGGATGCCGGTCGATCAGTACACGGGCGGTGTAGAGCACGCGATTCTGCACCTGTTGTATGCGCGCTTCTTCCAGAAATTATTGCGTGATTTTGGCTTGTCCTCGGCTGATGAACCGTTTACCAACTTGCTGACGCAGGGCATGGTGCTCAAGGACGGCGCAAAGATGTCCAAGGCCAAGGGCAATACAGTTGATCCACAAGCGCTCATCGAAAAGTTCGGCGCCGATACAGTCCGTCTCTTCATGATGTTCGCTGCGCCGCCTGAGCAAGCCCTCGAGTGGTCTGATGACGGCGTGCAGGGCGCATCGCGATTCATGAAACGCTTCTGGACCGCGGTGCATAAATTCAGCGCAGAGGGACCGGCACCGGCATTGGATATTGCAGCTCTGGACGACGGACAGCGCGACCTGCGCCGCAAGACGCACCAGACAATTGCGAAGGTCAGTGATGATATTGGACGTCGCTACACATTCAATACTGCTATCGCTGCGACGATGGAGCTGCTGAATGCAGTGAATCGATTCGAAGATTCAACCACGCAGGGACGGGCGGTAGTGGGTGAAGCGCTCAAGGCCGTCGTTTTGTTGCTGTCGCCGATGGTGCCACATATCTGTCATACACTCTGGCACGTCCTGGGACACGAAACTGCGCTGGTCGATGAGCGCTGGCCGGCGTTCGACGAATCGGCTCTGCAGCAGGACATGATTGAAATCGTTGTGCAGGTCAATGGCAAGCTGCGCGGTCGAATCAGGGTTGCGACGGATACAGCAAAAGATAAGGTTGCGGAGCTCGCGCTGGCCGACGAAAATGTGCAGCGATATATTGCAGGCAAGGACGTGCGCAAGACAATCGTGGTTCCCGGAAGGCTGGTCAATGTCGTCGTCTGAATTTCCACTGAAAAATGCGATCGTTGCGGCATTACTGCTGGTGCTGCTTACCAGCTGTGGTTTTCAAATGCGTGGCGCCAGGTCGGTTCCCGCAGAGATGTCCTCCACATACATCGAGACCACGGATCGGCACAGTCTTTTTTACCGTCGCATGCGTGACAGTTTGCGCGCTGCCGGCATCGAACTGGTTGAATCACCGGTGGAAGCAAGCGCTACGTTTTCAATCATCTCTGATATGACCGGCCAGCGTGTACTTTCTGTATCAACACGTAATGTTCCGCGTGAGTTCGAGGTCTTTTACACGGTTGTTTACAGCCTTAAAACCGAGAAAGAATTCTTGCTTGATCCGCAAACGCAAACACTGACGCGCGATTACAACTGGGATGAAACGCAGGTTTTGGGCAAAGAGAAAGAAGAACAATTGATGCGTGAGGCGATTGTTGACGACCTGGTGCGCACCATCCTGATTCAATTGTCGGCCCTGTAACACGACACAATCCCAACGGTCATGAGCCCGAATCTCTCCGTAGACAAAATACTGCAGATATCTGACGTCGAAGCAGATGTTGTAGATCAACTTTTGGGTCGATATGGATTAGTAGCGGAGCGCGTGCCTGATGCTGCACCCATTACAGCAAGTTTCTGGGGCGAACCGGAGGCCGGCATCGTTGGGAGACAGGTTTTTGTTCGCAGCGATACGCCCGTGCACTCACTGTTGCACGAGGTCTGCCACATTCTTTGCATGAGCGCAGAGCGGCGCGAATCGTTGCATCGTGATGCTGGCGGCAACGATCTTGAGGAATCGGCTGTTTGTTATCTGCAGGTCATACTTGCGGATTCCATGACCGGTGTTGGCCGCGCGCGGCTTATGCAGGATATGGACAGGTGGGGATACAGTTTTCGCCTTGGCAGCACGGAATGCTGGTTCGCTGACGATGCCGATGACGCGCGTGCCTGGTTGATAGAGGAAGGTCTTCTGACCGTAGAGGACAAGCCGGTTTTCAGATTGCGCGGAGCGCCCGTCAACTGAGCAACACAACGCGTTCATACATAAAATCAGTCACTTAACTGTTCTGCTGGAACTTCGACCGCACACTGTGCACACTATTGGTCCGCTCTGATCGGTGGTCGGCAACACATGGCTCTCATTCGATACGTATTGTATTTCTTCGGTATCGCGTTATTTACGTGGCTTCTTACGCTGCTGGAAATTGCCTCACCGGGCAGCCTGCAGCCACAGGTTCATGCGGATCCTGTCGATTCACTCGGCATCCGGAATTATTCACCGATCGAAATTATTCAACCCGGCATTCTGATAATTTGCGGGTTGTTGTACGCATGGGTTGCGAATCACTGTCCGTCGCAACGACCGATCGCATTTCTTTTTGGTGGCATAGCGCTCGCATTCACCATTCGCGAGCTGGATTTTTTCTTTCATCGCTATGTTGCAGATAATTTCTGGCAGGTACTGATTGGAATCATTGCTGCGTTTTTGATCGCCTATACTTACCGACAGCGACGGCGATTCCGGATTGCATGGCTACGTTTGTGGCCCTCGCCCGGACTGACGTTGTTGTTTGCAGGAGCAATCATCATGTTTGCTTTCGTGCGCCTGGTCGGGCACGAGCCGCTGTGGATGGCGATACTCGGTGATGGCTATCAACGCGCCATGAAGCTGGCCGTCGAAGAATTCATCGAGCTACTGGGCTATTTCCTGTGGTTGATAGGCACAATCGAATATACCTACCAGGCACGGGCGATTGCTTTCCGGGAGCCGCAGCCCGCAGCGTCAAGACGCCGGGAAAAGAGATTGCCGAAGTCTGAAGGCCGTTTCTGAATCAACCCTCCAGAACCGGGGTCGAACCGAGGTGTTCGTGAGCAGACCTCGGTTCGACCCATTGCTGTGCCACAATCGCCCGCTGGGCGGGCTCCTACATTTCTGATGAGCATTTGTAGGAGCCCGCCCAGCGGGCGAATAGAGCCAGGTGATCGTGCATATCCATATCGCTCGCCGGGCGAGCCCCAACCAATAGAACGATGTTCATGGAACAGCAGTGGGATCGACCCCGGTTTCTGCTTGTTGTTATCATTGTGCACTTCTCGTGGGCACAATCTATCACCTGGGGTCCGCAGGGCCGAAATCGTATGACTCTCCATTTGCATGACACTTTGCGCGGTAAAAAGCGCGCTTTTGAACCGTTGATAGAAGGGCAGGTAACGATGTACCTGTGTGGTCCCACGGTCTATAACTATGCGCACATTGGTAATGCCAGGCCCGCCGTCGTATTTGATCTGCTGGCGAGACTCTTGCGACGCAGTTACAAACTGACCTTTGCCCGCAACATTACGGATGTCGACGATAAGATTAACCAGGCAGCAATTGATACCGGCAAGTCGATTGACGAGATTACCGCGCGTTATATAACAGCCTACAACGACGACATGGGTGCGCTCGGTGTGCGGCCACCGGACATCGAGCCACGCGCGACGCAACATATCGATGAAATGATTGCGATGATTGCGCAGCTGATCACGGCGGGCTGTGCGTACGAAGCAGAAGGGCATGTACTGTTTGATGTTTCGTCGGATCCGGACTACGGGCAGTTGTCCAAGCGAGATCTGCGCGAAATGATTGCCGGTGCGCGGGTTGAAGTTGCGCCTTACAAAAAGGCAGCACACGACTTTGTCTTGTGGAAGCCGTCAACGCCTGAACTGCCCGGCTGGGATTCACCCTGGGGACGGGGTCGGCCCGGTTGGCATATCGAGTGCTCGGCTATGGCCGAAAAGCACCTGGGCCGCACGATTGATATTCACGCCGGCGGGCAGGACCTGGTATTTCCGCATCATGAAAATGAACTCGCGCAAAGTCGTTGTGCGCACGACGGCGAGCCGTTCGCGCGCTACTGGTTGCACAATGGATTCCTCAGCCTCGATAACACCAAGATGTCGAAGTCGCTGGGCAATGTGTTGCTGGTGCATAACATGGTCAAGACCATTCCAGGGGAAGTTATCCGTCTGGCGCTCCTGAACGCGCATTACCGCCAGCCACTCGACTGGTCCGACGATTCGCTGGCCGCCGCACGGCGCATGCTGGATCGTCTGTATGGTGCCGCGCGCGGTATTGCGTTAACGGCCGAAGAAAGAGCGCAGGCGGAACCAGCAGATGCTGTTGTTGCGGCGCTTGAGGACGACCTGAACACACCCAAAGCGCTGGCGGAGATGTTTAATCTTGCACGAGTTCTGAATAAAGCAACGGATGAAGATGAGCGTCGCCAGCTCGCCGCCGAACTACTTGCGTCTGGCGATCTCGTCGGACTTATGCAACAAGATATTGAAGCGTGGTTTTCCGGCGGCGACGACGGTGAAATGACGGCGGACGAAATTGAGGCATTGCTCAAACAAAGAGAAACGGCTCGAGCCGGGCGCGATTTCGCTGCCGCGGACGCTATTCGCGACAAGCTGGCCGACGCGGGGATCACTATTGAGGACGGATCGGTCGGTACCCGCTGGCGCCGCAGCGGATGAACGAAGTTACCAATGCACAGCAAGAGCTTATCGAAGAATTTTCGTTTTTCGATAACTGGATGGATCGCTACCAGTACATCATCGATCTGGGCAGGCGGCTGCCGGAATTTCCCGAGTCGGACAAGACCGAGGCCAACAAGATCAAAGGTTGCCAGTCCCAGGTCTGGTTCGTCGCAGAAAAAAATGACGACAGGCTCGAATTCAGAGCCATCAGCGATGCTGCAATCGTGTCCGGGCTCATCGCACTGTTGCTGCGGATATACAGCAACCGGCGTCCTCAGGATATTCTCGATACGCCGGCCGACTTCGTCAGCGCGCTGCAACTTGAGCAGCACCTCAGTCCGACCCGCAGCAATGGTCTTGCCGCAATGCTACAGGCAATCCGTACCCTGGCTGCCGAGGCCGTTCAGGCCGCCTGATCATGAAATTCCTGGGATCCCTGCTTGCCTGGCCTTTGCTTGGGCTGGTCTGGATCTATCGTATCCTGATCTCCCCGTTGCTCGGCGCGAATTGTCGTTATGAGCCAACCTGTTCTGTCTATGCGGAACAGGCGCTACGGCGGCATGGTGGAATCAGGGGCGGCTGGCTGGTATTGAAGCGAATCGGCCGATGTCATCCCTGGGGTGGTTCCGGGTACGATCCGGTACCCGAAATTGACGAGGACACTGATGAAGCCGTCTGACGTCATTCGGGAAATTCTCTATCCGTTAAAAAATATCGCGATTGTGTTCGCGATGCTTTTTTTCTGGATGTTATTCGTACTGGTACAAAGAGCCGGTCTGATAGGCCTGTGGTTGCTGATCATAATCGCTCCTGCCTATATCCGTTACCTGCTCTATCTGCTTGAGGCGAGGGCAAATAATCGTTCACCGCCGGTACCGGAAATCAGCATGTTCAACCCGGTAGACAACCTGTGGAGCCTGACGCCCCTGATCCTTATCTCAATGCTGATCTGGGTCGATATCCTGTTCGCCGATTCTGACCTGGCGTGGCTGGGGATATTGCTTGGCATGGTAATTTTTCTGATAGTGCCATCGACACTGGCAATTCTCGCAGTGACCCATTCACCATCCGAGAGCCTGAATCCATCAGCAGTATTACGCATGATTCGAGTGTGTGGCGCGGGTTACTTTTTGGTCCCCGCTGTCATTATCCTGATTTCTGTCCTGTTCGTATTGTTCGAGTTTCTGGGATTGCCGCCGTTTTTCACCAACCTGGGTAAGAGTTATCAGATCGTTTTGCTCTTCACGTTAACCGGTGCTGTATTGCATGCCAACGATGTCGCAGTTCAGGTCGACATAGATCCACCACTTGAAAAAAGTGACGCCGAGATCTCCCGCGACCTTGAGAAAGAGCGGCAAAAAGTGGCCAACCATGCCTATGGTTTTATCAACCGCAACAATCGAGCAGGTGGCCTGGCGCATATCAACCAGTGGATTGATAAGGAGGCTGACACCGACGCAGCATATGCCTGGTTTTTCAGGGAGATGCTAACCTGGGAAAACAGCACCGCAGCGCTTTTCTTTGCGCAGGTGTACATGAATTGGCTGCTGCGCGGGGAGCAGGACGTAGCGGCGTTAAAACTGGCCGCGCGTTGTTTGCACGAAGACCCGCGCTGGAAACCGCAGCTAGAAGATCGGGAGTTGTTTCTGCAGGTGGCGGAGCAGCATGGACGAGAAGATCTTATTCGGCAGGTGAAGGGGTGATCTAAGTTTTGCTGATCTGTAGAAAGTTGTGTGATTTTGTAGGAGCCCGCCGTGCGGGCGAGTTCGCCTATGATCGGTACCGGATTATTTGTAGTGCCATAGCCAAGATTAGCTAACTCGCCCGCACGGCGGGCTCCTACAATCTTGCTATGAATGTCTAGACGCTCGCTGCCACTCTGCAACTCCGCGACAATCGACTGTTCCGATAATGTGCCGCCGCAAGAATTACCGAACCAGTAATCGTCAGCATGCGATCGGCAACAACGCCATAGATGTTGTGTGCCAGCGTGGCGCCGACAATCAACAATAACAGCCCGGCAATACCCCAACCGACAACGCGTTTGTCCGCATGGCGGCGAAAACCGATGCTTAACGCAATCAGGCTGATCGGCAAAACTATAATCAGTATCTCAGCGTGCAGGTGCCGCTCGCTGAATTGACCAAAAAACGGCAGCACGGTAATGATGACGGGCAGCAACAGGCAATGCAGCAGGCACAGACCCGACAGCGCTACGGCGGCCTTGTCGAGCATGTCTGACTGATTGGCAGAGCTGTTATCCATCGTCGCTTCCCGCTATCCTGCAAAACAGGCGGGCGCATTTTGCCGTAGCAAACGGCAGCAGAAGACCCGCAGAACTATAATGTTATAACATAACAATATTATCTTCAAGACGCCGTATCTGAACGGCCTGGTCAGGCTATATATGGACAAAAAACTGCTTTCAATTCTCTGCTGCCCGGTAACCCACAAAGGGTTGTCGCTGGCGCGCTCCAGCGTGCTGAGCTCCGTCAACACAGCAATCGAGGCCGGCGAGCTGCTCAATCGCGATGGTGCTGTCGTGACCGAAAAGCTTAAAGAAGCCCTGGTCACGGACGATGGCAAGACTTTGTACCCGATCAATGACGGCATCCCGGTATTGCTCGAAGGAGAGGCCTGCGCGCTTGACCAGCTCAGGTAGACCAGGTTGTGACGCGCGAAATATGTATCTTCCAATGAATTCCCGCACTTTCATTCCTGCGTGAATATCTCCGCAAATCAACTTGCCAGCCACCTGAAGAGCAAATTGCTGCCCTGTTATATGGTCACTGGCGATGAGCATTTGCTTGTTCAGGAGGCCCTCGACGCCATTCGGCTGGCGGCGCGCGAGCAGGGTTTTGGTTCGCGTGAGCTGTACACAGCAACCACCGGATTCGACTGGAACGATCTTGCCGGTGCGGGGGGTAATCTTTCCCTGTTTGCGGACCGACGAATCATTGAATTACGCCTGCCGACAGGTAAGCCCGGGGTCAAGGGTAGTGCGACGATAATCGACATGCTCGGGACCATCGACGACGATCTGCTCTTTCTTATCAGCGCACCGAAACTCGAGCGCAACGCAGCGGCCGCAAAATGGTCCAAAGCGGTAGAGGCGAAAGGCGGACTGGTGCAAATCTGGCCTGTGGGTTTGCGTGAGCTGCCAGCCTGGATTAATGAACGCATGCGACATGCAGGGCTACAACCGGATCGGGACGCAGTACGGCTGCTTGCAGATCGGGTGGAAGGTAATCTGCTGGCCGCACAGCAGGAGATTGAAAAACTCAGGCTGTTACATGGCGAGGGTCCGGTAAGCGCCGCTGAAGTCGATGCGGCTGTTGCAGACTCGAGCAGGTTCGATGTTTACAAGTTGGTCGATGCTGCGGTCGCCGGCAACGCTGCCCGGGCGGTTCGCATCATGGGTGGCATACGCGCCGAGGGCGTTGAACCGGTTATCCTGATGTGGGCGTTGACGCGTGAGCTACGCATGCTGGCGGGACTGGCTGACGGTATTCAGTCTGGCACAGATTTAAGTACCGGCATGCGAAAGGCACGCGTCTGGCAAAACCGGCAAGGTCTGGTTCGTGCTTGCATCGGCAGGCACCAGGCAGCTGACTTTTACCAGTTGCTGCAACTTGCAAGGCAGGCTGATGCGTGTGCCAAGGGGCAAATGCATGGTGATCCATGGCAACTTGCAACCCAGATCGTAATGGCGCTCGCAATGGGTGGTGTGCGCGCCGCGTAATGAGGAAAGACTGACTTGAGCTCAATAGGAATTTTTGGTGGTACGTTCGATCCGATACATTACGGGCATCTGCGTACTGCTTTTGAAATGCTGCAGGCGCTGCGTTTCGATGAGGTGCGCTTCATGCCTTGCGGCAATCCGCCGCATCGGGGCAAGACCTATGCTGATGCGGAGCTGCGGCTGGAGATGGTGCGCGTGGCGACCGAGGCGCAGCATGGTTTTGTCGTCGATGACAGAGAGCTGAGACGTGACGGGCCGTCCTACTCTGTGGACACACTGGCAACACTGCGCAATGAATTTCCGCTAAGGCCGATTGCCCTGATGATCGGCATGGATGCATTTCTCGGTTTACCCAAATGGTATCAGTGGCGCGAAATCCTGCAGCTTGCACACATCGTGGTTGCGCACAGACCTGGTTGGCGCGCACCGGATATCGGGCCGCTGGGTGAATTACTGGCCGATCGCGGCACGCATCGAATCGGCGACCTGCACCAGGCCAAGTCCGGGCACATATTCATACATGACGTGACGCAGCTTGAGATTTCGTCGACAGAAATTCGCGAGCTCGTCGCTGTTGGTCGGGACCCACGTTTCCTGATGCCTGATACGGTGCGCGATGTGATCGAGAAAAGTGGCTGCTATGCCGTAGCGGACAGCAAGAAATCATAAATACAGAATTTTAATTTTGCACAGGACAATGAATGAATAGTGAAGAACTAAGCGAGCTGGTCATGGCTGCGCTGGACGATGGCAAAGCACACGATATAGTGAAGCTCGATGTGCGGGATCTCACGACGGTCACGGATTACATGATAGTGGCGAGCGGGACATCGAACAGGCACGTAAGAGCACTGGCGAACGCTGTTGCCGATAAGTCGCGTGAAGCCGGCCATCGGCCCGCAGGCATTGAGGGTGAAGAAGGCAGCGAATGGGTCTTGCTGGACCTCCAGGACGCGCTGGTTCACGTCATGCTGCCGCGGGTCAGGGAGTTTTACAATCTGGAAAAGCTCTGGTGCATCAGCCCGGCGAAAGAACAGACTGCCTCCACCGAATCGTGACCTGTGCACATTCGTCTGCAAGCGGTCGGTGACCGACAGCCGTCCTGGGTTGATACAGCGTTTGCTGGATATGCTCAGCGGCTGCCACGTCAGTGGCAGTTTCGCCTTGACTCGATAAGTACCGCGCAGCGCAACAAGGGCGTAGCGCCGGAAGTCGCCAAAGTCGCTGAGGGCGTGAAAATCCTGGCGAAGATCAAACTGGCGGAATTCGTTATCGTCCTGGACGAGCGCGGTACGCAATACTCGAGCAAGGAACTCGCGGGCCTTCTCGATGAGTGGCAAACCGTTGGCCAGGACCTGGTTTTTGTTATCGGCGGCCCCGATGGCGTTTCTGCAGATTGCCTGCAACGCGCCAACCTGCGCTGGTCGCTGTCCAAACTTACGTTGCCGCACGGACTGGCGCGGGTTCTGTTCGCAGAACAACTCTACCGGGCCTGGTCGCTGACGACCGGCCATCCGTACCACAGGGAATGACCGTGGATCAGCCGATTCTGCATTTGGCCTCATCATCGCCACGCCGCCGCGACATACTGACTGCGATGGGCGTGCCGTTTAGTCATGCTGGCGTCGATATTGACGAATCGCCTATTTCCGGCGAGGCGGTGGCCGACATGGTGCAGCGGGTAACGCGCGCCAAAGCGCTGGCGTGTGAGCAGAGCGGGAATTTAACAATTCCCATACTTGCGGCAGATACCGCCGTGGCGCTGGGCGAGCGGATATTTGGCAAACCTGAATCTAAAGAGCAGACACTGGAAATGTTGGCCAGCCTGTCAGGCCACGTGCACGAGGTCCTGACGGCTGTGGCGCTGTTGGCAGGGGGCCAGTTGCACACCGCAACATCAGTCACGCAAGTTACATTTCGCGAAATTCATCCTGACGAGGCGCTGGCTTACTGGCAAAGTGGTGAACCGCAAGGGAAAGCCGGTGCTTATGCAATACAGGGCAGGGGCGGGATATTCGTTACATCCCTGTCTGGCAGTTACTCCGGAGTAGTAGGACTACCGGTTTTTGAGACAGCGGGGTTGTTGCAGGCAGTGGGAATAAACGTACTGTCCGGTGATATTAGCCCGAATAATTCAAGAGTGCCGGTGCCAAAGAAGGGCAACGGTAGGTGATTTGACCGCTTTAGTGTTTATTGACTCCTCAATAAGGAAAATGATGTATGAAACAGGCGATTCAGCATTTTTTGGCCCTTGTCGAAGGCTTGCAGTTAACGCCTGCCGGGCTGTCGCTTCCTGTGCCGGCACATCGCGCTCGATCCTGTTCGACACGTAGTCCCTGCAACGTCTCTCACACGATCGAACGCGCTGCACGCGGCACAGTAATCGACAGTCCCGCCCACTCATGAAATATTCGGGCCAGGCAAACGCAGGCAGGACATGACTGACGATTCACTAAAAGAAGAAATACTGGTCAATGTGACGCCGCGCGAGGTGCGTGCAGCGCTGCTGGAAAACGGCATCCTGCAGGAAGTTTATATCGAGCGTGCCGCCCGCCGCGGACTGATCAGCAATATATATAAAGGAAAGGTGTCGCGAGTGTTGCCGGGTATGCAGGCAGCGTTTATCGATATCGGCCTGGAAAGAACCGCATTCCTGCATGCCTCGGATATTTTTCAACCTGGCAATGCGGAAAACGGCTCTGCCGATCAGGTGAAGGCGGATATCCGGGACCTTGTTCGTGAGGGGGAGGAAGTCGTTGTGCAAGTCGTGAAGGACCCTCTGGGCACAAAGGGCGCCCGTCTGACGACATTTATCACGCTGCCGTCGCGGTTTCTGGTGCTGCTGCCTGCCGGCAGCGGTGTCGGCGTATCCACACGTATCGAGGACGATGAAGAACGCAGCCGTTTGCGTACGGACCTGGAGCAGATCCTCGAGGCTGACGAGCAGGGCGACGGTGTCATTGTGCGCACCGCGGCTGAGGGTATCGGGCGGGACGCTCTGCGTGCCGATCTGGAGTTCCTTAGAAAATTATGGGCCGTCATTCAGCTTGGGTGCAGCAAAGCTAAGGTAAAAACACTGGTACACGAGGATTTGCCGTTGCCAATTCGGGTTTTGCGCGATCTTGTCACCGGCGATATCGAGCGCATCAGGGTGGATTCCGCGGCGGATTTCGAAAAAATGCAGTCGTTTACACAGAGTTTTCTGCCAGACCTGGAACCCATGCTGGAGTTGTACAGCAGGCGTCGGCCAATCTTCGACCTGCACGGCGTCGAAGATGAAATAATAAAGGCGCTGGGAAGAAGTATTTCTTTGAAATCAGGCGGATATGTCATCATAGACCAGACCGAGGCCATGACCACGATCGATGTGAACACGGGTGGCTACGTTGGCAATCGCAACCTTGAAGAAACGATCTACCGGACCAATCTTGAAGCTGCGGTAACGATTGCCCGCCAGCTGCGTCTAAGAAACCTGGGTGGCATCATAATCATCGACTTCATTGATATGGAGGAGGAGCAACATCGTCAACGGGTAATGCAGGTGCTGGAGCAATCTATGGCGCGAGATCATGCGAAACACCACATAACACCGGTGTCACCACTTGGACTCGTCGAGATGACCCGCAAACGTACCCGCGAGAGTCTTGAGCACATACTTTGCGAAGATTGCGCCAGTTGTGATGCTCGCGGATTCATCATGACTGCTGAAACCGTTTGTTTTGAAATATTTCGCGAGATCATTCGCCAGCACAGGCAGTTTGAATTTGAAGGAATACTCGTTCTTGCACATCAGGACGTCATCGAGTTGTTTCTCGATGAGGAAGCCAATGGGCTGGCCGAGATTGAGGAGCAGATCGGCAAGTCGATCCGCCTGCAGCCCGAGTCACTCTATTTGCAGGACCAGTTCGACGTAGTGTTGATCTGAGACGAACAACGTAAACGGAATCAATGAAAAATCTTCTACGTAAATTGCTCAAGTACCTGGCGTATACCGGGGCTGCGCTGGTGATCGTTCTGGCGATCGCGGTAGGAATTTTTCGACTGATGCTGCCACGCTTGCCGGAGTACCAGGAAGAAATTAAAGGGTTGGGCAAGCGCTGCTATCGGAATGCAGGTTGAATTCTCGGGCATGACAGCCAGATGGCGGCTGAGCGGACCGGAACTCACGATCCTGGATGCCGACCTGATGATCCCTGACACCGGTCAAAGCATTATCACTGCAGATGAAGTCAGCATCGGTGTTGGCTTATTGCGTCTGATTGCAGATCGGGAACTCGTCGTCGAGCGAATCAGTATTCGAGGCACCGCGATTGACCTGCGCCAGGATGAAAACGGTAACTGGTTGCTGCAGGGTTTGCCGCTCGACGAACTCATCGGTTCACGCGATATGACGGCTCAGACCAGTGGCAATGTAGATGTTACCGGTGCAGATATAGCCGTCACCTACGAGCATCCGGCGTCCGGACAACTGGTGCCGTTTACGATCAGGTCCGTGGCCATATCGAGGGATAAGGAAGAACTGGAGATTGAAGCGCAAATTGATTTGCAGGAAGAGTTTGGCGATCGGATCGAGATTTCAGCGAACCAGCTTGTCTCGAGTGCCAAAGATAATGAATGGCGTTTTTACATAGAGGGCGATTCGCTGGAGCTGGCCGGCTGGTCCCGGCTGCAACCGCTGGAGTTACCCGAGATTGATTCCGGTACGGCCGATGTGAGCATGTGGCTCAATACTTCAGCCGAAGGACTGCAAAGTGCCACGGCAAATATCGTCGTGACTGATCTGCATGCAGCTGATGCCGATACGCTCGCGCCATTTGGTTTTCAGGGCAGCTTCGAATACTCGGTCGAGCTTGACGGCTGGTTGCTTGCAGCAAACCAGTTTCGCATGACAACCGTTGCCGGCAACTGGCCACAATCAGACCTGCAAATACGCGTTGTTTCTGCACCGGATGGTGAGACTGACGCGGTTCGCGCCAACGCGTCATATTTTAATCTTGCCGATCTCAATTATGTCTCACCGTGGCTGCAGGAGGATCAGCAAGCTGCGCTGACACAGATTTCGCCGGAAGGCATTATGCGCAACGTCAACGCAGAGATAAGCGGCATACGATCGGAGCAACCTGACTACAGTGCCACGGCCGATCTTGAGTCGATCGGATTCTCCGCAAGCGACGATTTCCCCGGCGTGCAAATGTTTAGCGGTCGACTTCGCGCCGATCGGAATGGCGGTCGCGTTGAGATTGAGTCAAACGATCTGCAACTCGATATTCCGCAGTATCTTGCTGAACCAATAGCTTTTGACGAGGCGTTCGGCACGATTATCTGGCGGCGGAATGCTGAAGGCATGATCGTATTGTCGGACAAGGTAAGTATCCGCAATGCAGATTTTGACAGCGAAAGCAGTCTGCAGATCAGTGTGCCGGCAAACGGTGACGCACCGTTTGTAGATTTCGAAAGTAGTTGGGGCATTTTCGATATTGGTGCCATGAATCGTTATTTGCCGAATGGAATCGTCAAGCCTGCATTGCGCAGTTGGCTGGAAAGCGCACTGGTATCCGGATACGTGCGTGAAGGAACGACCCGGTTTAATGGCGCGCTGGACAAATTTCCGTTCGATAACGGCGAGGGGCTTTTTCGTATCGAAGCAATACTGGAAGATGCCACGCTCAAGTACGGTGCACCCTGGCCGGCGGCTGAGTTCCACCATCTCAACCTGGTTATTGAAAATACACGGCTGTATTCGACAGAAAACTCTGCAGCGAATCTCGGCAATGTTGTTGAAGATGCGCTGATAGAAATTGAAGATCTGCGCAATCCTGTATTGCGTATTGACGCGTTCGCTACCGGAACCCTGGAATCGATTCGTCAGTTTGCCGTGCAAAGTCCGATTGATGCCGTATTGGGTGGGCAACTTGACCGGGTCGAAGTCGGCGGTGATGCATCGTTCGACTTGTCACTGACTTTTCCGATTCTGGATCGCCTCAATTACGATTTCGTAACCAGGATTCGCAGCAGTGGCGGATCGATAAGAATTAATGGATTCGCCGCACCGGTGACAGAGTTGAATGGCGTCGTTACCGTGACCCGGGAGCAAGTTAGTTCCGAGGCTCTTTTCGGTCATTTTCTCGGCCAACCGGTCGATATCGAGCTCAGCAGTGCCGGAGATGAACTGCCCTCATATAGTGTGATCCTTGAGGCAACCGGCAGTGTCACTGCGGCCAGCCTCAGCAGCGAGCTGGGGGCTCCTTTGGAGGGGATCGCAGAAGGATATACCGACTATCGTGCAATCATTCGTTTTCCGAACGGCAGTGCCGAAATTCCCGGGCCGTTGCAGATTCAGATCGAGTCAGACCTGGTGGGTTTCGGCCTGAACATGCCTGCACCGATGGCCAAAGCGACAACCGATACGCTGCGCTTGTCGACGACCATCGAGTTTCCGGCGGCGAATCGTATCGACAACGCTGGTAGCCTGGCGGGCGACATAAACTGGAAGTTTCAGTTTCTGAAAGATAATTCAGGCTGGAATTTTGATCGTGGTGCCCTGGCCGTTGGCGGCGAGTATCCAAAGGACCCTGAGGTTCGCGGTCTGCACATCGAAGGACAGACTGCGGAGCTGCGGCTGCATGAGTGGCTTGCTATTGCACGGCGCAACGGCGGCGAGAAAAACATGAAGGCCGGTATTCGCTCGATCAACCTGGGAATCGATAACCTGTATGCAGTCGGACAGCATTTTACAGATCATCAGGTTCGGGTAGATCAGAGTGGACTGGACTGGGTGATTGAAATCCGCGGTGAACAGGCCGATGGTGTTGTCACGGTACCCTACGATTTTAAGGCCGGTCGGCCGTTGACCCTGGATATGCAGCGGCTGTATTTACCCGGCAGTGATGAAGAAGCCCAAGAGGCGGATGAGTCCCCGCTTAATCCGCTCGCGTTGCCAACCATTTCGGTCCGGGCTGAGGAATTCGCACTGGGAGATCGTCATCTTGGCAAGCTGGTCGTTGACCTGGAGAGTACTGACCGGGGTCTTGAGGCTACCAACCTTACTACTGTTGACGATACGTTTACGATAACGGGTTCTGCAGGCTGGGTCATCGATACCGACGCGGCGTCGGGGCAACGGACATACTTTGACGCCAGACTAATCAGCACCGATATAGAACAAACGATGCGACGCCTGAATTATCAGCCCGGTATCAATGGCGAAGATATGGAAGTCAACGTGCAGGTCAGTTGGCCAGGCGGGCCGCGTCAGGATTTTATGGGCGTCGTTAATGGCATCGTGACAGCACGCATCGGCGCAGGCCAGCTCGAGGCGGTCGACCCGGGTGCCGGTCGTGTTTTCGGTCTGATGAGTGTGGTTGCGCTACCAAGACGTTTGTCGCTGGATTTCCGGGACGTATTTGATACTGGCTTCGGATTTGACGAGATTAGCGGCAGTTTTCGCCTGGAGGACGGTGAGGCTTATACCTGTGACCTGTCACTGGCCGGGCCTGCCGCAGATGTTGGCATAGTCGGGCGCGCCGGACTGTTGACGCGGGACTATGATCAGACCGCTGTTGTCAGCGCAAACGTGGGTAACACGCTGCCGTTGGTCGGCGCTGTGGTCGCGGGGCCGCAGGTTGCGGCGGCGCTGTTTGTCTTTTCGCAAATATTCAAGAAGCCGCTGCAGGACCTGGGGCAGATCTACTACGCCATTGATGGTTCGTGGGACGACCCCGTGATCGAAGTTGCGGAACCTGAGCGAATATTGCGTACCAGTGAACTGGCGGGTTGTTCCGCCGACGAACGATAAATTAATATCCGCCAATTTAGACGGAAGTTCGCGTCAGGACACCGCTGTCCCGTAAACTAGGGAACCTCTGATTTATTCTGGGCGAAGTAGATTGCGATTCAAAATGTCCAGATTCAAGGCGCGAATTGCACGTAATGGCTGGCTATTGCGAAGATTCGTAACGCGGAAGCTGGACATATTGAATCGCAAGATACGAGTTCAAGAATAGATCAGAGGTTCCCTAGTGCTATAAGATGGTTCATCGCGGCAGTCTCAGTGGTTGTGCTATGTAGCAGTGTACAGATACGTACGAAAGCGAAGACGCCGCGATTCACCGAGATGATACGGCCGGAAATTCAATCGGCAGCATTTCCTTACCGCAGCAAGCGTAAGGCACAACTAACCAAAAGGAACAGGCGACTTTGGCCAGCCAGGAACAAAATGAAACAGCAGTAGATACGCTGATGTCGCGAGTACTCGCGCCGGCCGGGCTGGACGAAAAACACCTGAATAGGGCGCTTGGCACCATCAACAGGGGCGATGTTGACAGCGCAGACCTGTATTTTCAGATCAGCCGCCATGAGTCCTGGACTGTCGAAGACGGTGTTCTCAAAGAGGGCAGCTTCAGCCTGGATCAGGGTGTTGGCGTGCGTGCCGTATGCGGTGAAAAAACCGGCTTCGCGTACTCAGACGAGTTGCTTCTGCCAGCCCTGGAGGATGCTGCGAGTGCGGCGCGAGCAATTTCCAAACAAGGGCAATCGCGATCAGTGCAGGTGGCATCCGTAGGGCAGTCGCAGAATCTGTATCCGGCTACAGATCCAATTACCAGTATTACTGACGAGCAGAAAAAATCGCTCGTTAGCCGAATTGACGCGGAAACCCGCGAGCTCGACAAACGAATTGAACAGGTGATCGTCAGTCTCAGCAGTAGTCAGGACCTGGTTCTTATCGCCGCTGCTGATGGCACTCTGGCGGCAGATGTACGACCGCTGGTGCGACTGAATATCAGCATTATCGTTGAACAGGATGGTCGACGTGAGCAAGGCTATTCCGGCGGCGGTGCCCGGGCCGACCTGAATTATTTTCTGGATGGCGACCTGCCGATGGACTTTGCCCGGGAGGCGGTTCGTCAGGCGATCGTACAACTTGAAGCACAACCAGCGCCGGCTGGCGCGATGCCGGTGGTCCTTGGTGCGGGCTGGCCGGGCATCCTGTTGCACGAAGCAGTAGGGCACGGGCTCGAAGGGGATTTTAATCGAAAGGGGACATCTGCATTCAGCGGCCGTGTTGGCCAGCAGGTTGCGTCTTCACTGTGCACCATCGTGGACGACGGCACACTGGCTAATCGCCGTGGTTCACTTGCTGTGGATGATGAGGGTACGCCGGGTCAATACAACGTCCTGGTTGAAGACGGCATATTGCGTGGTTATATGCAGGACAAACTGAACGCCAGGCTAATGGGCGTGGCACCAACCGGCAACGGTCGGCGTGAATCGTATGCTCACATACCAATGCCGCGCATGACCAATACGTACATGCTTGCCGGTCCGCACGATCCCGCAGAAATTATTGCATCCGTGGACAAAGGGCTTTACGCACCGAATTTCGGTGGCGGACAAGTAGACATTACGTCCGGGAAATTTGTTTTTTCAGCCAGTGAAGCCTATCTGATCGAGAAAGGTAAGGTTACGGCGCCGGTGAAAGGTGCAATGCTGATCGGAGACGGGCCTGAAGCTCTGAGCCGGATATCGATGGTTGGTAACGATCTTAAATTCGATAGCGGCGTAGGTACCTGCGGCAAGGATGGGCAGTCTGTTCCCGTCGGTGTTGGCCAGCCGACGCTGCGAATTGACGAATTGACGGTCGGCGGAACTTCCTGAAAGAGCTTATAATTCAAATAGATAAGGCGATGTGACATATCCTCGCAACCGGCGACTGGACTAAGGTGCCGGACCTGTGGAGAATCAATTCGAGCGCAATACTGAGGTTCCGCTTTATGTGGGTGTCCAAGCCGATTTATGAGGGTCTGCCGTATTTCTACCTCGTCGTTGGTGCAATAACGCTGGCTGCGTCAATGTATCTGAACCATTGGTACTGGCCGACGATCTGTTTCGTCGTTGGCCTGTCGTGCCTTGTCGGCGGATTGGTCGTTCTTCTGAAGCGGCGTGATTATCGAAGTCATAATCGGCGGGCGAACCGCTAACCCGAACAACTCACGATTACCGATACATACAATTCAGGCCTGATTTTCGTTGGCCGAGGTGTTGTCTTTACTGCCTTCATCGGTGTTGCGCAAATCTGCGTAAACAAGCTCGTGCGTTCCGAGTGAAATAATATCGCCGTCAACGAGAATTTGTTTTACGACCTCATCATCGCCAATAAAAACACCGTTGGTGCTGTTCAGGTCTTCGATAACACAACCCGATGCGCTGCTGGTTAATTGCACGTGATGCCGACTGACATAGGTACTGTCGATGTAAATGTCGCTGTCCGGCGCACGACCAATAATTATGCGGCCGGCCTCAAAGAAATGTTCCGATACCGGCTTTCCTTTGCTGCGGACTTCAATTCGAGTCAGGTAGTTTTTCTTTTTCGCGGTGGGTACAAGACGCGGCAGAACTTCGTGTTCCCCGGTCGTATCTTCATGTTCGACCCATTCCAGTTCTTCCGCCGTGCCCTCAATATCCTCGGCGGTGATCGACTTTTTTCCATCCGCAAATGCAACCAGCAATGCAGAATCGCACAGTGTGTTAATCAGTCTCGGGACGCCACCGGTATAACGATAGATAAGCGGGTACACGTCATCGGCGAATAATTTGCTGTCCTTTCGTCCGGCTACTGCAAGGCGATGTTCGATATAGGCTCGCGTGTCAGTACGATCGAGTGGGCCAAGATGAAATCTCAGGCGTACGCGCTGTACCAGTTGTTTGAGGCGCGGGGAGGCCAGCGTTTCCTTAAGTTCCGGCTGGCCGGCGAAAATAATGCGCAGCACTTTTTCTTTTTGAGTCTCGATACCGGATAACAAACGGACTTCTTCCAATACCTTTTCAGTCAGGTTCTGCGCTTCGTCGACAACCAGGATCACTTTTTTGCCGGTCGAATATTGCTCGATCAGGAACATGTTGAGCATGTCCAGCAGTTCGACTTTTTTCTTGTCGAATGGTTTGAAGCCGAATTCGGTTAATACAGCTTGCAGGAACTGAGTTGGCGAAAGTTGTGTCTGTGAGACAACGGCGTAGACAACGTTGTCCTCAAGTTCGTCCAGAAACGATTGCAACAAGGTTGTCTTGCCGGAGCCGATATCCCCGGTGATAACCACAAAGCCATCTGACAGCCAGATGGTCGATTCCATATAGGCTTTAGCGCGTGAGTGCTGTTTGCTCCAGTACACAAACGCCGGGTCCGGCGTCAGGCCGAAAGGTGGTTCGTTGAGCTTAAAATGATCCAGGTAAGACATTGAGTGGTTGTATCCGTGGCACGATGGTCCGTTTCTGTGCTTTTTTGACCTTATATTTGATCAATCTGCCTATGTGACGATATTATGACGTATTGAGGCGTATTAAAGTGCGACTCCGGTCAAATAATGATCAGATAATCAGCAGCTTACCCAGACTACTTAGCTGCTCTTCCAGAGCGAGGGATGTATCCGCAACGATAGTGACGTGACCCAGTTTTCTGCCGGGCCTTGGTTCCTTGCCATAGTCATGTACAAAACAGTTGTCGGCCTGCAACTCCACCGCTCGTCCGGGCATCTCACCAATCAGGTTAATCATGCCGGAATAGCCCTGCGCATTGGTATCGCCGAGTGGCATGTCGAGAATTGCGCGCAGGTGATTTTCAAACTGGCTCGTGGCTGGCGCCCTCGATGGTCCAGTGGCCGGAGTTGTGTACCCGCGGCGCGATCTCGTTCGCTAGCAGACGATCGCCAACGTAACAAAAAGTTCCAGCGCCAGCACGCCGACATAGTTCAGGTGGGTCAGGAGACTGGTCACGTAATGCGATTGGCTGTCTCCGTCAGTTTCTCTGCTTGTGCCGGTGCCTTTGAAACGCTCAGGATTCCCTGCCGATGACTATTTTCGGTGAGCGGATAAAAAACTACGTCGCCGCTGACGTTTCGCGCAGCGATAGCAGAAACTTCACGATCGAATTCTATCCATTGTTCTGCAATCAGGTCGGAACCGCCGAGTTCGGCAAATGCGGATCCGATGTCGGCCTCGTCTTTGACTATTGATTGCCCTTTACCGTCATATCCAAGGCGGCGAGTCTTCAATACCAGCGGCAGGCCCACAGCGGTGCACGCCGCGCGTAAATCTTCTTCGGTATCAACCGCACGGAATTCCGCAACCGGGATGCCCAGTGTTGTAAAAAGCGTTTTCTCGACTAACCGGTCCTGCGCGTGACGCAATGCTTCAGCAGGTGGGTAAACGGTGGTTGTCGCGGCAATTTTCTCAATAGCCGCGACTGCAACGTTTTCGAATTCATAGGTAACGATGTCAGACTTTGCGACCAGTTCGGCCAGGCCCTCCTCACTATCGAATGGATACTGCAGAACCGGCCCCGCCACAGCCGCCGGCGGATTGTCGGATGGATCGAGAAAAATAAATTTCAGACCCATTTTTTGTCCTGCAATCCCAAGCATCTGGCCGAGCTGCCCGGCCCCGATAATGCCTATCGTTGTCATGCCCGTTTAGCCGCCCGGGTTCGGGTTTGCCAGCACGGTGTCTGTCTGCTCGTCGCGAAATGCATCCAGCGCCACAGCCACTTCTGCGTCCGTGGTTGCCAGTATCGCCGCTGCCAGCAGGGCTGCGTTCTTTGCCCCTGCTTTGCCGATCGCCATACAGCCCACCGGGATTCCGCCAGGCATTTGTGCGATCGACAATAATGAGTCCATACCCTTGAGCGCTTTCGACTCGACCGGTACACCGAGGACAGGTAACCGTGTTTTGGCGGCAGTCATGCCGGGCAAATGAGCGGCGCCACCAGCCCCGGCGATAATAACTTTCAGGCCACGCTCGACTGCGGACGCAGCGTAGTCGAACAACAGATCCGGCGTACGGTGTGCAGACACGACCTTTACTTCGTGCTCAATGTTCAGTGCCTGCAATACGTCAACGGCGTGTCGCATTGTGTCCCAATCGGATTGGGAACCCATGATGATTCCAACCTGTGCATTCATATTAGTAGTCAGCTCGCGGCAATCCCCTTGCGGGGTCGGTGAAACTCGGTGAGGGGAGTAATTCTATAGTCAGTGAGCAGTATTCTGCATCTTCACTGACAATTCTTTGTGAATTTCCCGAAAAATTTTTCTCAGCGTCTGGCGCCGCACATTATCGTTCGGTGCTGCAAGATGCGCTTTTGTATATTCAGACAAATCCTTGTTTTCGCGGCCAAGTGCCGTGAACAGGCCGCTTAACGCCTCTGTCCCCTCGTTAGCGATACGGTCACGCCACAGTTCTGCCTGGCGAAATATGTCCTTTTCCACGCGACCATGCCGGCCCAGGCTATCCAGCTTCGCCTGTATAGGAACCGGATCGGTACCGCGCATCAATTTTCCGATCAGCTGTTTTTGACGACGCAGCGCGCTGTGCGACTTAATCGCCTTGGCGGCAATTATCGCATCGAACAGGGATTCGTCGAGATCGAGTCCACCCAGCTGCTCATCAGTCAGCTCGATCAATTGCTCGCCCAGGACCTGGACGGCCTGGAATTCTCGTTTGCGGGCACTTTTACTTGGCTTTGATATTTTCACTGGTTAGCGGTCCAACAAGGTAATATGAGCGGACAGATTGAACAAATTACACAAAAAAATTACCTGCGTTGCTGGCGGAAATTTAGCCGAACGAAGGTGGCTTCCCGGATAATATCACGACGGACTGGAGACGAATCGCATCAGTCGCGAGGAACTACAAGTGCTCCAAAGTAAGGAAATTATTGTCAGATGAATGCACTACCAAGCCGCACTGCGCTGGATCAAAAAGAACTTGAAGACATCGTCCTGCTGGTCCTGGACGAGGCGAAAAAACAGGGTGCCGATCAGGCCGAAGCTGCTGCCAGCCACGACATCGGTTTGTGTGTGACGGCCCGGCTCGGCGATGTTGAAAGCCTCGAATATACGAACGATCGAGGCGTCGGCATCACCGTTTACAAGGATAAGAAAAAGGGCAATGCAAGTACGTCCGATTTCAGTCCTGCGGCACTCCGTGAAGCGGTTGGCAAGGCGTGTACATTCGCCAATTTTACCGCGGCTGATGAACATGCCGGTTTGGCAGATGCAGAATTGATGGCGCAGGACATTCCGGATCTTGATCTCGCCCACGACTGGCATCTGCAATCCGACGATGCCATTCGTTTTGCGATCGAATGTGAGGATGCGGCCAGATCGTTCGATAAGCGCATAACCAACTCAGAAGGCGCTACAGTTAACAGCAGCGGCGGCGTACGTGTTTACGCAAATTCGCACGGATTCCTGGGCGGTTTTCCAAAAACCAGCCACAGCATCAGCTGTGTTGTCATCGGCGAAGCCGACGGCGTTATGGAACGTGATTACTGGTACAGCGCGGCGCGCGATGCGGCCGAACTGGAATCGCCTGCTGAGATTGGCAGGATTGCGGCAGAGCGCACCGTACAGCGACTTGGCGGGCGCAAGATCAAAACGGGTAATGCGCCGGTATTGTTTGCGCCGGAAGTCGCGCGTGGTTTCATAGGTCACGCCATCGGCGCGATTGCAGGCGGCGCCCAGTATCGTCGTGCATCATTTTTACTCAACGCGGCTGGCGAGCAGATTTTTCCCGAATTCATGCAAATTCAGGAGCGACCCCATATACCCAAGGGTATGGCCAGCGCTCCTTATGATGCTGAGGGCGTGACAACCAGGGATCGCGATATTGTCAAAGACGGCGTATTGCAGGGCTATGTGATGAGTTCTTATTCAGCGCGCCGGCTGGGACTGCAAACGACTGGCAATGCGGGCGGTACGCATAATCTGCTGGTACCGGGAAACGCCGGCGACATGGCGGAGTTGATGCGCATGATGGGCAGCGGGCTGCTGGTTCACGAATTGATTGGCTCCGGCGTTAACGCTGTAACGGGCGATTATTCCCGTGGCGTGGTGGGTTACTGGATCGAGAATGGCGAGATCGCGCATCCGGTTCACGAAGTGACCATTGCGGGCAATCTGAAAAATCTTTACCGGCGCATTTCCGCGATCGGAAATGATCAGGATCTGCGCAGTGGCATTCGTTGTGGCTCGTTGCTGGTTGAATCGATGACGATTGCCGGGGCCTGATCAAACAACTCTATTTTTAATTCTGTTCAGTTTCATCCAGAAAACCTGCCAGCGTACGATCACCAACGACGCCGGCAACAGCAGAATCAAGTTGCTCGCCCAGGGCATTGATACTGCCCGACCAGCTCGGTTTTCGGTAGGATCCCGTTTCGCCCTGGACTCTGACGACAGCGAGGATGTCCGTCATGGCAATGCGCGACATTTCCCGTCCGGGCAGTAGCTCTTCTTTCTCCGTCGAAGTTAGCAACCCGGCTGATTCGAGCGCCTCAAAGATCGGTGCCAGAGCGATCGAGGGAATATGTAGTTCCGCGCTGATCTGTTGTGGCGTTATCGACTCTCCAGGGTCCCGAAACGACCTGCCAACCAGGAACATTACGTTCAGTGCCAGGCGTTCACGCATTGCGTTGGATAGTCTCGGCTCCTGACGACCGATGCGCAGAAATGCCGGTCGCTGGTGATAGAAAGCCAGCTGAGCACCGATCAGGAGGATGAGCCAGTTCAGGTACAGCCAGATCAAAGTCATGATCACGACTGCAAAACCCGCGTAAATTTGTTGCGTGCGTGTTGCGAGCACAATGAACGTGGTAAATATGGCGGCCATAGTGGCCCACATGAAACCGCCCGCAACGCCACCAACGATCGCCGATTTCAATTTGACTTTGGTGTTTGGCATGTACACATACAGGAACGTGAACACAGCGGAAATCAAAAAATACGGAACGAATTTACCAGCCAGAACAAACAGTGGCCCGAGCGCCTTGTTGTTGAGTAAATACTGCATCACGTCGTTGTTCTGAATAGAGGTGATCATGCCAATCGCCGTGACCATGACCATCGGTCCAACTATCAATACGATCAGATATTCCGTAAACCGACGCGCGAAATTTCGTGGCTTTCGAGACATACCAGACATAGTTGAAGCTCTCTTCAATCTTTTGCACGGTGGAGATTGCGGTATATAGAAAAAACGCGAGCCCAACGCCGCCCAGTACGGAGCCCTGGACGTTGTTGACCAGTGTCAGTATCTGGGCCGTGATCTGTTCTCCCTGGTCACCAAGCGGGGAGAGCAGGTTGTTGAGATACGGTTCCAGCTGGTTGAAAACACCAAATCCCTTCAAAACCGCAAAGCTGACTGCCAGCAGTGGAATGACGGACAACAGCGTCGTATAGACCAGGCTCATGGCGCGCATCGTCAGCTGCCCGGAGAAAAAGTCGCGCAACATCGCGTAGAGGTAGCGCAGTATCACGACCAGGACCCGGCCAGGCAGGCCGGCTTTCTGTAGCTGGTTTCCCCAGATAATGTTGTCGAGGAAGTGCTGGATGCTGGCGATCACTGGGTGCGGTTCCTGCGGGTGGTTGGTGCAACGAGCCTAGCATTGTACAGAGTTAGCTTTGTAGGAGCCCGCCCAGCGGGCGATTGAAGGTTGATGCGTGTGGCACAGCCCAATCGCCCGCTGGACGGGCTCCTACGATACGTTGCTACAATTTTTGGCTATCGAATAAGGCGAAATTTCGACGATTTTTTGGAGGCGCAAAATTCGGCTACTTTAGCCCGCTAGTATTTCCAGCGCTTCCCGGTATTTCTCGCTCGTCACGCGAATCACTTCAGCTGGTAGTTCCGGCCCCGGCGCCGTCTTGTCCCAGTCGAGTGTATCCAGGTAGTCGCGCACAAATTGCTTATCGAAGCTTGGTGGGCTGATGCCGGTTTTGTATTCTGCCAGCGGCCAGAATCGCGACGAGTCGGGCGTCAGGATTTCATCGATGATGTAGAGCTTGCCAGCTTCATCCAGACCAAACTCGAATTTCGTATCGGCAATGATGATGCCCCGCTCAAGCGCATAAGCTGCTGCCCGCTCATAAATCTGAATTGAAACTTCGCGCACCCGAGTCGCAAGTGGCTCGCCAATCATTGCCGCTGCTTCTGCAAAACTTATGTTCTCGTCGTGATCCCCGGCCTCTGCTTTGGTCGCTGGCGTAAACAATGTTTCGGGCAGTTTGGCGGCCTGTGGAAGTCCCGCAGGTAGTGCGATGCCACAAACTTCACCAGTCTCCTCGTAGTCGCGCCAGCCGGAACCGATCAGGTAACCACGGACGACAGCCTCGATCGGTAACGGTTTGAGTCGCCGGGCAATTATTGCGCGATGCTCTAACGTCTGTCGAACGGCATCGTCTTCGATAACCGATTCGAGATCTGAATTTGTCAGATGATTCGGTATCAAATCCTCCATCATGGCGAACCAGAAATTCGATATCTCTGTCAGGACCTGGCCCTTGCCTGGCACCGGGTCAGGCAATATGACGTCGTACGCCGACAAGCGATCAGTGGCGACCAGCAGCAGATGGTCGTCATCGATACTGTAAATGTCTCGCACTTTACCGCGCCCGATCCTGGGCAGTTCGGGTATCACTGATTCAAACAGGGTATCTGGCGTAGTCATGAACGGTCTTGTCAGTGGCTTTGCCTTGGATGATGGCGGTTCGCTGTCGACCCCGCAAGTAATCAGGATAGGAATACATTCCAGCTGCGGTTAGCATTAACAAATGGAGAACGTGCGCGAACTACTGGCGAGACTGAATGCCATTCTGGGGTAAGGTAATTGGCACCATTGCCGGGCTGGCGACTGGTCGACCGTGGATTGCGGTCATCGGATTGCTGCTGGGGCACCAGTTCGATCGAGGTTTCGCGGACCGATTCACGAAATTTGGACCCGAAGTTTCGGCGGCGCGCCTGGGGCAGTTGCCTGACCAGTTCGTGCGGGCCTTGTTTCAGACCATGGGGCACCTTGCCAAAGCCGATGGCCGTGTGAAGGAGGACGAAATTCGAGCCGCTCGGGGCCTGATGCACAGACTGGGTCTTGGTCCGCAGCAAATCAGGCGGGCGATCTCGTGGTTCGAGGAAGGTAAAAAACAAACCTTTCCGCTGGTGCCCACGCTGCGCAAAATGCGCACCGACAGTGCGCGCAAAGCAGATGCGCGAGGGCTTTTTGTGCGGCTGATAATGGAAGTCGCGTTAGCCAAACCGGTACTGCATCAGCAGGAAAGGGCGCTCATCTGGACGATATGCAAAGAACTTGATATTGGTCGGGTGGAACTGGCCCAGCTGGAGGCTATGTTGCGGGCACAACGCGGGTTTCGGCGCTCAGCAGCCGGCAGCGCGGATACGAAGCGCGTCAACGCAGCTTATGTAACACTCGGCGTCGATAAGGCCGCGACCAATGCTGAAGTGAAGACCGCTTATCGGCGTCTGATTAACAAGAGCCATCCCGACAAACTCGCCGCTGGCAATCCGGATGCGGTTTTGCTTGCGGAGGCGGAAAGAAGAACGCGTGAAGTTCGCGGTGCTTATGAGCTACTGAAAACCCGGCGCAATATTCGCTAATCAGGATTAGCGCAACACCAGTACAACTATTTTTCCGCTCGTCGAAGTACTGTTACAGTTAGATGCTTGCAACAAAAGGATATGCTCGTGGAACCATTGATCGCTCCTTCCATTCTTTCCGCCGATTTCGCCCGCCTGGGCGATGATGTCGCTGCCGTATTAGAGGCCGGCGCGGACGTTGTGCACTTTGACGTCATGGACAATCATTTTGTGCCAAACCTGACTATTGGCCCGATGATTTGCGACGCCTTGCGGGATTTCGGCATCGAGGCCCCCATCGACGTACACCTGATGGTTGACCCGGTTGATCGCATCATCCCGGATTTTGCCAAGGCAGGGGCTAACTACATAACCTTTCACCCCGAGGCCAGCCGCCATGTGCACCGAACCATCGGTCTCATTCGGGAGAACGGCTGCAAAACCGGGCTGGTATTTAATCCGGCCACGCCGTTAACCTGGCTGGAACACGTGATTTATGAACTCGACATGGTGCTGCTGATGTCGGTCAACCCTGGATTCGGTGGCCAGAAGTTTATTGATTCGACCCTGGGAAAATTGCGCCAGGCGCGCCGGATGATTGATGAGACCGGTCTTGATATACGTCTCGAGGTAGATGGTGGCGTCAAGACTGACAATATTGGCGAAATTGCCGCCGCCGGTGCCGACACGTTCGTAGCAGGGTCCGCGATTTTTGGCAGCGACAACTACGCTGCCACAATTTCAGAAATGAGAGCAGAGATCTCTGCGGCTACGAGCTAGCTATTAGAAAAACTGTAGGAGCCCGTCCTGACGGGCGACAAACTTAAAAGGCCGCAACGAATGTTGCGGCCTTTTAAGTTTGCAAATGTCGATAAGAACCCATCATCGATCGCCCGTGCCGATAGACAGATCATGGCGACTATTAATCCATTTTATCGATCGTACAGCGGGCTCCTGCAAGTTAGAACTTTCTGTTCGGTCTTGCTCCGTAGACAACAATCGTCTTACCACTCGCGGAAACCAGTCCCTGCTCTTCAAGAACCTTAAGCACACGTCCCGCCATCTCCCGGGAACAGCCAACCAGTCGACTCAGCTCCTGGCGACTGACTTTAATCTGCATGCCATCCGGGTGAGTCATTGCGTCAGGCTCATTACACAAATCCATAATGGCATGTGCAACCCGGCCGGTTACGTCGACAAAAGCGAGGTCGCCAAGTTTACGGTTGGTTTTGTCAAGTCGGGTGGCAAGCTGTGTAGCAAGCTCGAACACAAGGCCGGGACTCTCGCTCGCGATCTGCCGAAAGCGCGGATACGTCATTTCAGCGATTTCGCATTCAGTTCGCGTCCGAACCCAGGCGCTGCGTGTCGGTTGTTCGTAGAAAAGTCCCATTTCGCCGAAGAACTGCCCCTTGTTAAGGTAGGCAAGTACCATCTCGTTGCCGTCTTCATCCTCGATCATGACCTCGACTGAGCCATCAACGATGTAGTAGAGGACGTCGGGCAGATCGCCCGCATGAATCATGACGGTTTTCGATGGAACGGTGCGGACGCGGCAGTAACTTAAAAATCGATTAATTGCCGGTACATCACTTAAATTCTTCGCTGTTGTTTGCATGTGCTAATCCTCGACGACGCTGCGCTACTCTTTTAATACAGACTGCGCCCAAGAGCAAGCTAAGTCCGTAATTTCTCTTGAAAATATCGCTATTCTGAAATTTCTGCCGAAATAATTGCCGAGCGGCAAAATTACAGCAGCAGAATCAGATCCAGTACGCTGCCCGGGTCATGATTTTGGCGCAGACGCGCATCAGTTCGCGTGCAGGCGCCGGCAATGCCGCCGCACCCGCGGCATTCGCATTTGCACCGTGTTCTTCTTCCTCATCACGCATTTGCGTGACGATGGCGCGACTTCTGGCATCTTTTGCGGGCAGCTGGTCGAGATGTCCGGTCAGGTGTGCGGACACCTGCCGTTCGGTTTCCTCGATAAACCCGAGCGACCACTTGTCACCCAGCACACCGCTTGCCGCGCCTATTGCGAACGCACCCGCATACCAAATGGGCCTGAGTTTGCTCGGGGCGGAATCGAGTTCTGTCAGTCGCTCCTCGCACCAGCCGAGATGATCGAGTTCTTCATCTGCTGCCCGTTTCATTTGCTGTTCGATTGCGGCGTCTCTGGCGAGCGCCGCATGCCCTTGATAAAGGCCCTGGGCGGCGATCTCGCCGGCATGATTAACGCGCATCAGACCGGCAGCATGGGCTTTTTCCTGTTTGGACAGCGTTGCTTCGGCGATATTTTCAGCCGGATTTGGACGTGCTGCCCGGGTAGGTGAGTGAGTAGCCGAACGCAGCGCGGTATCGATACCGGATAATATTCTGTCCAGCGGGCTCAGTTGTCGATCATCCATCGGCGGGATTATAACCGTGATTCTGCTGCTGCTGGCGCCCGATTCAATATGCCAGCCAAAGCCGGCTGGAAGCACTGCCCAGGCGCCGGCTTGGCCAGATTCCGCCCTGCAATTTCGCGCTTGTTGGCGCATTGCTGCGGCGTTGCTGCCAAAAGCCGCCCTCCGGCCCATGCAGCGGCTAATCGTGGTTAGTAAGCTGTTGAAAAATAAACAAATAAAAGTGCAGATTAAGCGCGCTCTAATTTCCCGGAAAAGGCCTGCTTTGTTTGCATTGCGCCAGTCCGTCGAGTAGAATTTCGCGCCTTTCGTCGGGGCATGAAGGGCCTGGCCCGAACCGACGGGGGCAAGACGCTTAGGTGTCCCAATAATTGCTCCAAATGTGTTTCCAACTGGATTGAGAGATCATGAAAACGTTTTCTGCCAAGGCGGAGGAAGTAAACCGCGACTGGTATGTGGTTGACGCCACAAACAAGACTTTAGGACGTCTGTCGACGGAGATCGCAAGGCGACTTCGTGGCAAGCATAAACCTGAATATACGCCGCACGTTGATACGGGTGACTACATTGTCGTGGTCAATGCCGAAAAGATTCGCGTGACGGGAAACAAGATGAAGGACAAGATGTATCACCGTTACACGGGATACATTGGCAACCTGAAATCAATGCCGCTTGAGAAGCTCATGAAAGAGACTCCTGAGCGAGCGCTGGAGTACGCTGTAAAGGGCATGATGCCGCGTAACCCACTCGGCCGAAAAATGTATTCGAAGCTGCGTGTGTTTGCGGGCCCCGAACACAGCCATGAAGCGCAGCAACCAATACCACTGGATATTAAAGCCTGAGCCGCAAAGGCATCAGGATCGAGGCAACGTAAATGAGTGAAGCACAGTTGTACGGCACCGGCCGACGCAAGAGATCGACAGCGCGAGTTTTCATGAAGGCTGGCGGCGGAAGCATTACCGTCAATAACCGTCCGCTGGACGAGTTCTTTGGTCGCCAGACTGCCCGCATGATCGTGCGTCAGCCGCTGGAGTTGATGAATCTTGCGGACCAGTTCGATATTACAGTCACTGTTAAAGGTGGTGGTACAACCGGCCAGGCTGGTGCGATTCGACATGGTTTGACGCGGGCACTGATGCAATACGATGAGTCTCTGCGACCGGCGCTCAGAAAAGCTGGATTCGTTACCCGTGACGCGCGTGAAGTTGAGCGCAAGAAAGTGGGTTTGCGGAAAGCTCGTCGGGCTACGCAGTACTCGAAGCGGTAAGAAGTCGATATTTTTGGCGGCCGACTCTTCGTTGGTCTGATCAAGTGGTCGTACGTCTCAATTTTTGACCGTTGACCCTACGTCGGATTGCTCAAGTATTTTCGTGACATTCTGACGTACTTATGGAACGGCAGTAATTGCTGGGCTTGGTGGAACACTATCCTTGTTTTGAGCACTTAAGGTAAGTTCGCACCGGTCTTGTATGCCCTCGAGGAAATTCGTGGGCGAACTTGGGGGATCGTCTAGTGGTAGGACTGCGGACTCTGACTCCGCCGACGGGGGTTCGAATCCCTCTCCCCCAGCCAAAAAACAAAGGCCATCCAAAGGATGGCCTTATTTGTTTTAACTTGTGAGTAACTCAATCTCAATTCCCCAATAATCCTTACCCCGGAGTCATCTCCAACAATCAGCACATCCGCTCCTCTGTGCGCGAACAGACCGACAGTGACTACTCCAGGAATCTGGTTAATTCGCGTCTCCATTTCCAGCGGGTTCGAAATCGACATGTTATGGACATCCAGAATATGGTTGCCATTATCAGTCACAAAATTCTCGCGCCAGATAGGTTGGCCACGCATCTTGACCATTTTTCGCGCTACGTAGGATTGCGCCATGGGGATGACTTCGATCGGTAGCGGAAATGTCCCGAGCATACCAACCTGTTTCGAGTCATCGATGACGCAAACAAATTTTCTCGACGCGCCCGCCAGTATTTTTTCGCGGGTGAGGGCGCCGCCGCCGCCTTTGATGAGTTGCAGGTGTTTTGTAGCTTCGTCTGCACCATCAATGTAAATATCGACATCGCCGACAGAGTTCAGCATCGATACTTCAAAACCATGCTTCTCGAGCCTTTCTGTGGTCGCCGTCGAACTGGAAACCAGCGCCTCAATTTTGTTGCGGATGTCTGGCAGGAGTTCGATCAAATGATTAACGGTTGATCCGGTGCCAACACCGAGAATCATGCCGTCCTGGATGTAATCCAGTGACGCTTTGGCCGCGTTTATTTTTTTCTCGTCCTGGTTCATTTAGGCAATGAGATGTCCGCTTATCCAATGCTCCTGGGCAGTGAGCTTATCTGATCGCTGGTATCTTCGCCACGAAAAATAGATTTCAAACAGCCCAAACGAAATATGCCCGCAATTGCGGGCATATTTCTTGATTTTGGAAGAAGGCCTCGGCAATCCCTTACGGGTACCGATCTTCCAGCTTCTCAGCTAAGACTATCTACGCTTACGGGAAGCTTTCTTCTTCGCTTTCCGTTTCGTCTTACGCTTGGCTTTTTTCTTAGCTTTGCGTTTTGTCTTCTTCTTAGCCTTTTTCTTTACCTTACGCTTGGCTTTTTTCTTAGCTTTGCGTTTGGTCTTCTTTTTGGCTTTTTTCTTGACCTTACGTTTAGCTTTTTTCTTAGCTTTACGTTTGGTCTTCTTTTTAGCCTTTTTCTTTACCTTGCGTTTAGCTTTTTTCTTAGCTTTACGCTTGGTCTTCTTTTTAGCCTTCTTCTTGGTTTTCCGTTTTGCTACTTTCTTTTTAGCCTTTTTCTTCGTCTTACGCTTAGCAACCTTTCTCTTAGGTGCTTTCTTCCTAGTTACTTTCCGCTTCTTAGCGACCTTTCGCTTCGAAGCTTTTTTACGTGACTTCTTTTTGGTAGCCATACTTTTTCTCCGTGTCGGGTACCCGGCGTTGAGTATATACAACAAAGGCAAAAAATCCAGCAAGTTAAGTGACGCCGTTAACATTTTGCAAAGTACGCAAAACGGGCGATTTTCAGGTGAAAAAGCGAATAATTTTTCTGTGACGCTGCTCGATTCAGAAATCATGACGACTTGTCGCAATTTGTCGACACTTTTTTCTGTAGTCAGCTGTGCGGCAATAACTCTGCCGCAATTGCCAGGTAGTAACTAAAAGTTACGACACTGCAGTCGTCAATATTGATTACGTGTGGTCGTGCTCTGTTGTTTTTACCCGCTATCAGTCCGGCGTTGCGTCGTCGATAACGTCGAAAAGCGGTATGTCCCAAGGGTTTTGGGCAATTTGTTCAGCTTTTTGGCAAACAAAAGCAACACCGACCAGTTTGGGGTGAAAGAGATACTTGCGGTCGCGTAAAAACGAAAAAGTACGGTCAAAATAACCACCACCCATCCCGACGCGATGACCAGCATTGTCGTATGCGACGACCGGAGTGATGACAATGTCCAGCATTCGCGGGGCGATGATTTTACTGCTCACAGGCTCCGCAATACCGAATTGATTGACCTGAATATTGGTATCGGTAGTCAGTTCACAAAACTGCATAAAATCGTTTTTTTTGAGAACTGGCGCAAAAATGCGCTTTTTCATGTCCCATGCGCGCTGAATGATCGCCCAGGTTGCAACCTCATCCGCCGTTGATAAATAGCAGGCAACGAAATCAGCGCGCTGAAACCAGTGAGATCGAACTACTTTTTTTGCAATTTTTTCAGATGCAATGTGACGTTCGTGGTCGCTTAAGTTTGCACGGGCGCGTCGACCAGCCGCACGCAACTTACTCTGCTTTGTTTGAGTTGTGGAGTCTGCAGATGGCATCTGCACGCTACCTTCAAAATGATTGCGACAATTAATTGCGACAATAATATGCGGAAAGGAAGACGCCTCCCGCCTGTGCCGTTGCCGACCGTCGCTCTCGAACCGGGAGCAACAAGTGGGGTCAGCCGTGGCAACAAAAGGCTATCCACCGAAGTGGTTTTGCACACATGCTGCCGACAGTGCACGACCCCGAGGTAGAAATTTAGGGTCGAAAGTATTCCAGGTAGACATCGAACACTGCAGGAGACGTCAGATCACAGTTTACCGAAAGTGTGAGCCGGTGTCCTGTTCTGTGTCGCGAATTTTGCGATTGCAGGAAGAAAATTACTCATGATCGCGCAACGAAATCCGCGAACCGCGATCGGCCGGCAGGCTGTTACAGATCCAGTTGTTGGCTGCTTCCGAGTACTGATTCAACTCTTTCAGACAGCAACTTGATTCGATTGCTGACATCGCCTTCCAACGCCTCATCCCGGGCTTTTGAATGCAATAAGTCGTTAGCCATATTCAATGCGGCCATGACGGCAATTCGATCAAGGCCGACTACTTTGCCGCTGTCGCGAATTTCGCGCATCTTCGCATTAAGCGCTTCCGCGGAATCGAGCAAGTCTGTGCGTTCATTGGCAGGGCACGACACCTGGTATTCTTTTTCAAGGATTCGAACGCTGACGTGGGCATACATTTCATTCATTACTGGTGCTCCGTTACAGGTCCTGCCCCGCAAGGAGCAGAATTTGCAATTAACTTAAATTAAAACGGGTTAAGAGGATGGTGCGTACGGTCATGGGCGGCGCCCGGGCAGACAGGTAATGTTCTGCCTAGCCTCCCTGTTCCATTGCTTTTAGCCGCCCGATCATTGCTTCAACCCGGGCACGCACCTGCTCATTTTTCTGCAGCAGGTTGGCGCGCTCCGATGTCAAAGTATCCTGTCTCTGCTTCAGAGAGCGATTCTCATCCTGAAGCTGATCACAGACCTGAACGAGAGCATCCACACGCTTCTCAAGTCGTTTTAGTTCGTGCTCAAACTGTACATGGGTATCTTCGGCCATGTGAGCAATATAGAGCCGCAATCGAGCAGAATCAATCTTCTATATAAAGATGCCGTTATTTGCATGGTCAGTTGGCGAATTACATGGGATCATTCCGGCCCGACGGGCTGGATAATCGGGAAATCTTACAACTATGGGCCAGGCGATTGATCATAATGAGCTCGACGCGTTACTGAAGAGCTGCGGGTCGAGCTGGAATGCCGGGCAGGCGCACGGGCTTCTGTGCAGTCGATTGTCACTGGCGGGTGCGGACGGCGCATCCCGATGGATCGCCCAGGTGCTGGCGGATGCCGACGCCGAACAACGTGGTGCATGTGAAGAGGCGCTGGATGCACTGTGCGCAGCTACCTGGCAGCAGCTGGTAGAGCGACAGTCTGAATTCAATCTGTTACTGCCCGATGACGAGGATCCGCCGACAGTGCGCACCGAGGTTATCTCGCAATGGTGCGAGGGCTTCCTGCATGGCCTGGTTGCAGAAAAGCACAGCGAGGAGCTCAAGAAACGGCTGGCGGAGGAACCGCTGGCCGACATTATCAAGGATATGCTGGAAATTACGCGTGCAACTGTCGGCGATGACGCTGAAGATGAGCATATTGACAATGACATTGCTGAACTGGTCGAGTACCTGCGCGTCGCTGTGCAGCTGACATACGAGGAACTGGCTGAATTCCGCGAGATTGAGGATTCTGGCCAGCCAGAAACGTCAGAGATACTGCACTAGTCTGAACCAGGTTGCGCCAGGCTTGCTTACTGATAACTATGAACGCATGAACATAAACGAATTTGCCAGGCGACGAAAAACACTGATGCGCATGGTCGGCACCGATGGCATCGCCATATTACCAAGTGCGCCAGTGCGGATCCGCAGCCGCGACGTTGAGTATCGCTACCGACAGGATAGCGACTTCTATTACCTGACAGCCTTTGCCGAACCGGATGCGGTCGCCGTGCTGGCCCCCGGGCGCGAGAACGGCGAATTCGTCCTGTTCTGTCGTGACCGCGACAAGCTGAAAGAACGCTGGGACGGATCGAGATCGGGTCCTGATGGCGCCATTGCCAATTTCGCAGCAGATGATGCGTTTCCGATCGATGACATCGACGACATCCTGCCGGGACTGCTGGAATCGCGAAGCTGCGTCTACTACACCATGGGTGCGTATGCTGACTTCGATCAGCGCATCACAGAGTGGGTCAAGGCACTACGCTCTCGTGAGTCCTCCGGCGTGCACACACCGCATGAGTTCATCGCGCTCGACCACATACTGCACGACATGCGCTTATACAAGAGCAGGGCTGAAATATCCGCTATGCGCAGAGCAGCAAAGATTGCGGTGGGCGCCCACAGAAGGGCGATGACAGTGGTGACGCCGGGCATGTACGAATATGAAGTCGAGGCGGAATATATCCATGAATTCCGCCGTCACGATGCCACGATTTCCTACTCACCCATCGTTGGCGCTGGCGCTAATTCCTGCACGCTGCACTACGTAGATAATAATGCCGAGCTGGCAGACGGCGACTTGCTATTGATTGATGCAGGTTGTGAATACGATTACTACGCCTCGGACATCACTCGCACGATCCCGGTTAGCGGCAAATTTACTCCGGAGCAGCGCGCTGTTTACGAAATCGTTCTCGAAGCGCAGCTCGCGGCGATCGAAAAGACCGTCAAAGGAAATCACTGGAACGATCCGCACGATGCCGCGGTTCGCGTTATTACCAAAGGTCTGAAAAAGATCGGACTGCTCGATGGTACGGTAGCAAAACTTGTCAGGGACGAGGCGTACCGGGAATTTTTCATGCACAAAACCGGTCACTGGATTGGCATGGATGTTCACGACGTCGGCGATTATAAAGTTGGCGACGAGTGGCGCTTTCTCGAACCGGGCATGGTCACTACGGTCGAACCCGGAATATATATTCCGGCAAACCGTAAAACGCCCGCGCGCTGGCGCAATATCGGCATTCGAATCGAAGATGACGTAGCCGTAACCAATAACGGGCCAGACGTTCTCAGCAAAGGTCTCGAAAAGGATCCGGACGAGATCGAGCGCCTGATGGCATAGTGGCTTCACGTGGGCAAGCAACAAAAAACTGACTACGACATCATCATCGCCGGTGGAGGCATGATTGGTACCAGCCTGGGCCTGGCACTCGCACCACTAAAGCTGAAAATAGCAGTCGTCGAAGCGGTCGCGCGCGGCGCAGAGCAGCAACCGAGTTTTGATGATCGCTCCACCGCGTTGTCGCGCAGCAGCCAGCGGATGTTCGAAGCAATGGGCCTCTGGCCGGATATTGTCGCCGCTTCGACACCGATCAGGAGCATTCACGTATCTGATAAAGGGCGCTTCGGCTTCTCGCGCATCGATGCCGTTCAGCAGAAAGTAGAGGCGCTCGGCTATGTTGTCATCAATCGAGTGCTGGGCCAGGTATTGCAGGACGCGCTCAAAGAAGTAGAAGGACTGGATCTGATCTGCCCGGGGACGATTACCGCGGTGGAGACCAGCGATAACCATATCGAAGTGGCCGTTGATGAGGCAGGTAGATCGCGGACGTTGTCGTGCAGGCTATTGGTCGCTGCAGACGGCGCGAATTCGGCTGTGCGGGACATGATCGGTATCAGCGCATCGCGAGTCGACTACGAGCAATGGGCCGTCATTGGCAACGTGTTGCCTTCGATGGCACCCGATAATCGTGCGTTCGAGCGATTTACAGAAACAGGGCCGGTTGCCATGCTGCCGGTTGCAGACAATCGCGCCGGATTCGTCTGGATGCTGTCACCTGACAGTGCAAAAGATATGCTGTCGTTGACAGATGCAGAATTTACAAAGCAACTGCAGGAAACCTTCGGTTATCGACTCGGCAGGTTTTCCAAAGTAGGCAAAAGAGCCGCCTATCCACTGGCACTGACAAAAGCGAACGGTTTGATTGCAAGACGCAGCGTCGTCGTCGGCAATGCAGCGCACGGATTACACCCCGTTGCGGCGCAGGGGTTCAATCTCGGTATGCGTGATGTGGCCGCACTCTGTGACTGCATTGCTGATGCGCGTATAGAACAGAGCGAGTCGTTTGATTGTGGTGATCCAGCGATACTCGAGAACTACGCAGACTGGCGACGCGATGATCAGGGCAAGGTAGTCCGCTTCACCGATGGGATCGTGCGTTTATTCGGCGATACCCGACCACCGGTTCGCGCATTGCGCAATCTCGGTATGCTGGCTTTTGACATGATTCCGGGTGTTCGCAAAGCATTCGCCAAACATACGATGGGCCTGGCCGGCAGGTTGCCACGCCTGTCTCGCGGCGTACCGTTGGCCCGAGCAATTCACAAGTGACGGCTACCAGGAAAGAAGATGGATAATAAATTTAGTGTTTAAGCAACTTTCAGTGCATGTCGAAGAATCAGAGTTAACGCCTGCCCCGCCCACTTATGAATTATTCGGGCTAAAATGAAGCACCAATTCGACATCGTCATCGTTGGTGCCGGCATGGTCGGCCTAACACTGGCCAATTTACTGGCGCAAAGCGAACAGTGCGGTAACCTCAATATTACGGTAATTGATGCCGGTAAAAAACCGACGTTCGCCCCCGGCAGCGATGTCTCATTGCGAGTATCCGCCATCGCCTCCGGATCCGCGGAGCTTTTTGCACAAATTGGCGTCTGGAATGAAATCGTCAACACCCGCGCCTGCCCATATCAGGAAATGCGGGTGTGGGATGCCGCAGGTAATGTAGAGGGACCCGAGACGCTTTGCTTTGACGCCGCTGAATTTGCTGTGCCGCAACTGGGTTTCATTGTTGAAAACGTGCTGATACAGGTCGCATTGCTTAACAATCTGCAATCATCAGATGTAAGCGTAGTATTCGAAACGCCGATTACGTCATTAAACAAGGTTGGTGAGAGATTCGAAGTTGAACTGGGCAACAATACGAAACTGAAACCCGATTTGTTGATTGGCGCCGATGGTGCCGCCTCGTTCGTCAGGTCGAACGCTGGTATCGGCGCGACTTCATGGCTGTATTCTCAGACAGCGTTCGTAACACATCTGCAACCGGAACAGAGCCATTGCAACACGGCATGGCAGCGATTCCTCAAGACAGGTCCTGTCGGCTTGCTACCACTTGCCGACGGCCGGGTGTCCACCGTGTGGTCAACGACAGCAGCGCAGGCAGCCGCAGCGCTGAAAGCGTCTGATGAGCAATTGTCGGCGATGCTGACCGAGGCAACCGACAACGTGCTGGGCCAATTGAAACCGACCGGCCCGCGTGGTTCGTTCCCGCTCAAAGCGCAACACACAGATCATTACGTGCTGCCAGGCCTCGCACTCGTCGGCGATGCTGCACACGCCGTGCATCCATTGGCGGGCCAGGGCGCGAACCTTGGTCTTGCCGATGCCGAAACGCTGGCGTCTGTAATTAGCGCTGCGCTCGCCGCGAATGAGAACCCGGGTGATCTCCCGCTGCTACGTAACTACGAAAGAGCACGCAAGGGCGCCAATAAAACGATGTTGCACTTCATTGACGGATTGAATCGGTTGTTTTCCAACGACTCAACATCGCTTGCACGACTGCGCGGCACCGGCATGCGCCTCTTTAACAGCAGTGGGCCGATAAGGGCTCGCGCAGTGCAGGTGGCGCTGGGCATTCGCTGAGCGAGGACAAAAATACGGTATTTTCGCGTTTCCGCGGAAACTTCGTTGCGACTTCCATTAACAAGCCAGCGCAGGAATTTTCTCGAGCTTTGGGGGCGGTCTGACCACGTATATTTGCATTCGTATACACTGCGTACTTCTATGATCATGCTGGCAGGATGATCGGACATGAATTCAATTGATACGTTGGCCGAATTTTTTGGCTGGTGCACAGTAGTAAATTTTGGAATTTACCTCCTCACAGTTGTAAGTCTGACCCTGTTTCGCGGCATGGTATTGCGGATCAACGCGAAAGTTTTCGCTATCAGCGAAGACGAGGTATCGAGGATGAGCTTCCAGTACGTAGGGGCGTACAAACTGGCCATCACAGTCCTCTGCTTCGCCCCCTATGTAGCACTAAAAATCATGTCATGAGCACATTGGCGGGAACGGTTGACCTAATTAGCGAGATTTGAGATTTAATACTTACGCGGTTACCGATCCATACCGCAATTGTGGAGACCGTGACCTCGAGTGATGTGCTTTGGGTATGCACACAGACGAGGTCACTGCTCCCCTATTGTCAATCCACTAGTTACCGCCGGCCGGCGATTGGTGGGTGTGGGCGATGCCCCATTTGCCACCATCCTTCACAAGAACCAACGTAACCCAGACTGGTTGGCCAGGCGGGTTCGGCGGCTTGTTATATGGAATCGTATTGAAGATTCTTATAAAACTCGCGACCGCGACATTTCCGTAAATTGCTATCTTTGGTGATTCAATAATCACCATAAAATGCGTTTTCCCTCCGTTTAGCGCCTCGTTCGCCTGACGATTTGCCATCTGAATGGCCATGTTTCTGGCTTCATTAGTTTGACGAACGCCGCCGGTAATGTAGACGCGATCGTCACGCATCATTTTGGCCTGGGCGGAAAGGTCACCCTCCAATGCGCCATACTGATTAATGACAGCCATTACATCGTCTTCATCGTCGGCAAATGCAAACGGGGCGAAGACCAGTCCGGCCATCACAAGTATCAAAGTGCTGAGGCGACTGCCTCGCTCAAGATTTATCATGCTTAAAGCTCCTTAGGTTGTTTTTGTTGTGGGGAAGCCAGCTGCTTTGATGCCCTGCATCTATCTGAGTTGTTCCCCCGTGCTCTTAAGCATAGTAGAGGGCTGGAGTTATGGGGACAGTGACCCTAATTAATTCGCTTTGGGTATGAACACAGATAAGGTCACTGTCCCTCTATCCTGTCGAGGTGAACTTAGATAAGGTCACTGTCCCCCTATCTGCCTTACTGAAATTGTCGGTAGCGGTGACTATGTTCAGGGCCGGATTCCATGTTGCCAAGTGGAATCATTCCCTCGGTGTGGTCGTTAAATGCCGGTACTATCTCCTGCCGTTCAGGAGTGCTATAGCGATATTGAAGATATTTGATTTGCCGGCGAACGATTCGCTCCTCTTTACTCATTTCAGCACGGGAATACAGAGCGGCCATTGCCTGCAGAGTCTCAATTTGTTCCAGGTTATGTGGTCCCAGGTTGACATGACTGATGTGGACCGCACGAATCCAGGCATCTCGTGCACCATCTCCATTGCCCGCCTGCAATTGTGCAGCACCCATTGCTTGCAGCGGGCTCAGCAGGTCAATGCTTAAGTTGCCGTCCATGACTTCAACGATATCGATTGCTGCGGCGAAATTTTGTATCGCGGCAATATTCTCCTGGTTCGAAGTTTGCAGAGTTCCGAGGCTGGTGAGCGCACGCGCCGTGTCCTTGCTGTTACGGCCAAACGAAAGGATAGATCTTTCTACAATCTGCTTCGCCAGAATGTCGGCTTCATCCATCATGCCGGAAGATCGTGCGTCCATATAAAGACTGAACAATCGCTGGATATCTTCGTCAGCCGACTGGCTTGGCTCGTAACTTGTCGCGCCGATAAAATAGGTCGCGGAGGTTGCGCTTACATCGAGCGTAGCTGCGCTCGCATCATCTGCTGTTGCGTGCTGCGTGATTAGCAGATTGAAACAGAGAATCAGGCTGATACTGGACGTTCGGGAACTTGGCATTTTTATGCTCTTTTTTTTGCATTGTAGCAACTTAGCGTAAACGCCGATTTCACATAATCACCGAGGCGACGCTCGTTATTGAGTCTAAGCGGGATTGGCCGCGCATACAGCTTTAGGCTAGTCTGGCGGTCATTCATCCTGGGGGAGTAACGATGATCGGAGCAGCAATCGCCAATTCCTGTCGCGGAACAGTTGCAGTCTTCGCGTTTTCTTTGATGTGTGCGAGTGCATTGGCACAGGGTCTTACCTCGACCGACGTCAATGTAGTTACCGCCGCCGTCGATGACTATCGAAGCGCTCGGGAAGCGTCCATCCTCAACGATTTCGTCGACCTGCTTTCCATACCCAACGTGGCTGTCAATGTCGCCGATATGGAACGAAATGCGGATCACATAACCGGTCTGCTTGAATCTCGCGGTTTTGCAATACAGCGACTGAACGCAGGAGGCTCCCCGTATATTTATGCCGAGCTCAACAATCCGGGTGCCGCCGAGACGGTACTTATCTATGCACATTTTGACGGACAGCCGGTATTGGCAGAGAACTGGGCATCTCCACCATTCTCTCCAACGTTGCTGGATGCACCACTGCAGGATGGGGGTCAGCCCGTCGATATTAATCAGGTTCCGGGTAGCTTCGATCCGGAGTGGCGGCTGTACGCACGATCCGCCGGCGATGACAAGATGCCGATTATTGCACTGGTCCACGCACTCGATGCGTTGGCGGCGAATAACATTGACCTGACTGTCAACCTGAAACTCCTGCTCGATGGAGAGGAAGAGCAAGGTTCACCAACTATTGGCCGTTTGATCGATGAACACCGTGACCTTTTCGCCGCGGATCTCCTGCTCTTCTGTGATGGCCCGATGCATCAATCCCGCCAGACGCAACTGGTCTTTGGTGTGCGCGGCAGCAAAACCCTGGATATCACAACCTATGGCGCAAGCAGGCCGCTGCATTCCGGTCACTATGGTAACTGGGCGCCAAATCCGATCATGCGGCTTGCCTATCTTTTGACCAGCATGCGCGACGAATCGGGGCGTATTCTTATCGATGGATACTATGACGATGTAATTCCGTTGAGCGAGCTGGAGCGAGCGGCTATTGCCGCAATGCCGGATGTAAGCCGATCCCTGCAGGACGAACTTTCTATTCACACGCCAGAAGGTGATGGCATGCGACTGGAGGAGTTGATCACGCTGCCAGCCTTGAATACGCGCGGAATGGTCGCCGGAGGAGTTGGAGCGAAGGGTCGCAATATCATTCTGTCGAGTGCCACTGTGTCTTTGAATCTCAGGCTCGTTCCGGGTCAACGACCAAAACGAGTGCGCGAACTGATCGAAGCTCATGTTGCCGAGCAGGGCTTTCATATTGTTTACGAAGATCCATCCACAGACGTTCTGACCGATTACGAAAAGGTTGCGAAGCTGGAATGGCGCGGCGCAGGATATCCGGCACTGCGAACGGAATTGGATCATCCCGCATCTCTGCGCCTGATCCGGTTAATGCGCCTGATTGCGCCGGACCTGATCGTGACGCCAACGATGGGTGGCAGCTTACCCTTGCATGAGTTCGGTAGCCGACTGTCTGCGCCAATCATCATTTTGCCGCTCGCCAATCACGATAATAATCAACACGCAGAAAATGAGAATATTCGTTTACAGAATCTGTGGGATGCCATGTCGGTTTATGGAGCGGTTCTGGCAACATTTGGCCAGATGTGATTCTGGCAGGTTCCGCGGGACAGTCACCATAACTTATTGAATAATAAGGGAGATTCTCCTGATTTGACGAAAATAAAGTACCCTGCGGTCGTGATTTTCCGCTGAATAAGCCACTTTTTGTAGAATGCAGTTGGCCGACAACGGCAGTGCGGCGCTCACGATGGCCCGACCCAGGTTGTTTGTTGTGTGTAAAATCGGGTCTACTGCACTGCGCTTAAATAATAAAAATAATGAGGGGCCTGATGCGCCAGAGTAATGAGCCGGTTCGGCTGAAATGAAATGACCAGGCGATACGTCTACATTCTTGCAGCTTTGCTGACGCTGATCAGTGCGGCCACTTTTGTCTATAAGTGGCAGGTGCTCGGATTTCCGTTGACAGGGAACCAGCAGACACCGGTCTGGACTATCGAAACGTCCATTAAGTTTGATGCGGGCCCCGGATCTATAAAAGTTAATTTGCAAATTCCGACGCTGACGCCTGGCTATCGAACGCTGCGTGAGTTTAATGTTTCTAAGGGCTACGGATTCAATCTCAATTATGTAAGTGGTGGTCGCGAGGCACAGTGGGCTGTGCGCCGGACCAGTGGTCGGCAAACCATTTATTACCGCCGGGTGGTGTATGAAGATCCGGGAAGTGAGCAAACGGATACCACGCCGCCGTTTCCGCCGCCGCCAGTGATTAACGAGCCGCTAAAGACTGCAGTCGAGGTTATCGTCGCTGACGTGCGTGATCGCTCTGCTGACACCGCAACATTTACTGCCGAATTATTACGCCTGATTAACCAACCGTCACCGGATGCCAATATCGAACTGTTGATGGCGGACGCTGGTACGCCGGCTGAATTCGTTGAAACTATTACGACAGTGCTCGCTGCCGCGAGAATTCCTGCGCGTATGATTCGCGGCATCGTTTTGCAGGACCGGCAAAGAAGGACTGATCCGCGCCCGTGGCTCGAGGTTCACGATGGGGATCGCTGGCGTTATTTTGATCCCAACTCAGGCGCGGAAGGGTTGCCTGAGCGTTTCCTGATGTGGTGGCGTGGCAATGAACCACTGGTTCGGGTTGAAGGTGGCAGCAATGTTGAAGTCGATTTTGCCGTGCGGCAAAATTTCCTGGATGCAATGGCAATTGCAGAACAGCGTGCCGATGTTGAAGGGTCGGTGCTGGTAGATTTTTCGCTTTTCAGTTTGCCTATCCAGACCCAGGCAGTTTACAGCGTTTTACTGATGATCCCGATTGGTGCGCTGGTCATGGTCTTCATGCGCAATATTATTGGCATCGATGCTTTCGGCACGTTTATGCCGGTGCTGATCGCGTTGTCATTCCGCGAAACACAGCTGTTGTGGGGCACTATTCTGTTTTCGCTGCTGGTTGCTCTTGGTTTGAGTATCAGGTTCTTGCTTGAAAGGCTCAGGCTATTGCTTGTGCCGCGCCTTGGTGCCGTGCTTATCGTCGTTGTCATACTGATGTTGGTTGTGAGTGTGGTGTCCCACAAGCTCGGTCTGGAAACCGGTTTATCTGTTGCATTGTTCCCGATGGTTATTATCGCAATGACTATTGAGCGCATGTCGATTGTCTGGGAGGAGCGTGGCCCCGCTGACGCGATTCGGGGTGGGGTCGGTAGCCTCGTCGTAGCCGTGTTTGCCTATCTCGCGATGGGCATGAAGTGGCTTGAGCATCTCATTTTCGTCTTTCCGGAGTTGCTCCTGATTGCACTCGCGATAGTCATTTTGCTTGGCCGTTATACTGGCTATCGACTTACCGAGATAACTCGTTTCAAAGTACTGTCCGGGAAATAGTATGTTCGCGACAGCAAAACGACTACGTGCCGCAGGAGTGCTTGGGTTAAACAAGCGAAACACCGATTACATCATGCGGCTGAATCCGCGCCATTTGTACCCGCGCGTCGACGACAAACTCCTGACCAAAAAACTGGCGCTGGATGCGGGTATGGCAGTGCCTGAGTTGTACGGTGTCATCAGCCACCAATCCGAGGTGCGCAACCTGGCCGCAATCGTCTCGGCACATGACAGTTTTGTCATCAAACCGGCACATGGCAGTGGCGGTAACGGTATTGTCGTCATCGTTAGTCGCAGTAAGCGCAGGCGGGACTGCTACCGGACCGCAAGTGGCATCCTGATGTGGGAGGAAGAGCTGCAACACCACATCTCAAACATCGTCAGCGGCAGTTACAGCCTGGGTGGTAACCCGGATGATGCATTGATCGAGTACTGCGTCAAATTCGATCCGATGTTCGCTGAAGTCAGCTACCAGGGCGTACCGGATATTCGGGTGATCGTGTATCGTGGCTATCCCATCATGGCGATGGTGCGTCTGCCAACCCGAACCTCGGGCGGTAAGGCAAACCTGCACCAGGGAGCGGTTGGCGCCGGCATCGATATCAGTTCCGGCGAGACACTCACGGGCGTTCTCAACGATGAAATTGTTGAGGATCACCCGGATACAGGCGCGTTAATTGCTGGCCTCTATATCCCGCAATGGGATTTCATTTTGCAATCAGCAGCGCGCGGCCTGGAAGTTACAGGGCTTGGTTACCTGGGCGTCGATATCGTTATCGATCGCGATCGGGGCCCGTTGATCCTGGAAATGAATGCACGGCCAGGGCTCAATATCCAGATCGCAAATTGCACCGGCTTATGTGAACGAATAAAACGCGTTGATGAAATTTTTGACCCGGATGCCGACCCTGTAACCAGGGCGAAGATTTGTCGCACAGAATTTCCGGCAGACCGGCAGACGGCACTGCCGCTGAATGGAACCGGTTAAATTCAACGCCAGTGACATTTGTCCAACCGTGAATTTCCGCTCACGGTTTCAGGTAGTCCAGGTGCTGAATTGAAGACACTTCTTGCGACACTCGCCGCAGTTTTCCTGATTACCTTTTTAGCTGCTCCAACCATGGGTGCGGGCTGGTTTTGGGATGCGGGCAATGGTTTGGGCTTCGCAGCGTTTGCCGGCTTGCTTTACCTGACAATTACCAGTAGCCGGCGTCTGGACGTGCGTGCTCACCAGGTGCTCGGTTACGCTGTTCTGTTACTGGCGTTGTTTCATGCGTTCTGGTTTCTGCTTGGCGACGCAGCCGCCGTAGAGTTTATCAAGCCCGGTGCTCCTGATTACATGTGGCTTGGGATTATTGGTTTGCTATTACTTGGCGTTTTGATCACCGTCGCACTGGTGCCCGATCGAATGCGAGTGCACAAAGATTACCCGGCGTTTAAATACTGGCACCGTGTTTTCGCCATTGTGACGATCGCCTGCATCACTTACCACATAGTCGTTAGCGGTTTTTATCTGGCTACCTGGCACCAGGCGGCCTTGTTTGTAACGGTCGCAGTTGTTGTGTCTTTTGGGCGTATGTACTGGATCAAGCTTGGCAAATTGCCGACTGTAACTGTGCCAGCATACGTTGCATTGAGCGTACTCCTGACGGCGATGTTTGCCGCGGTCCGGAACCTGCCATTGTGAAGACGATTTTCATTATCAGCATATTGTCGATGGCGCTGATTATTGCGTTTGGTTCACCGTTCGCCGGAGAACAGCCCGTGCGCGATCACTATTTCGAAAGCCCGGAGCCGGTTTTGCCCATGACGTTCGCGCATATTCATCACGCCGCCGTGAATTGCATCGATTGCCACCATAATTACAACGACAATACTGGCGGTGGGCTTTGTATGAACTGCCACATGACCGATGAGGATGTGTGGCCGCTACTGGAAGATCAGTTTCACGAACTGTGCCGTGGCTGCCATGCAGAAAAAGCGGCATTGGGTGAGGACGGTGGACCGCCGCGGCGGTGTATTGATTGTCATCTGGGCGATGACTTGCCGTAGAGTTGGTTAGTATCGCCCGTGCCGATAGAACGATATTCTCGAGAATTGAGGAAACGTTTCTATCGTACGGCGGGCTCCTACATTTCTAATTAGCAACTGTAGGAGCCCGCCCAGCGGGCGAATTCGATAATATCGAAAACGAACATTTATCCGACTCCGGTTTCGACTAATTATTCCTCGCCAACTCCGCCGCCAGCCACCGATTCATTCGTGTTTCCAAAACCTGCATCGGCAACGCACCACCACCCAGCAGTTCGTCATGAAAAGCTTTAATGTCGAAATCATCACCCAACGCTTGCTCGGCTTTGTGCCGCAACTCCAGCATCTTCAGTTGACCGATCTTGTAAGCCAGCGCCTGGCCCGGCCATGAGATGTAGCGGTCAATTTCATTAATGATATCGGCCTCTGTCTTGGCCGCATTATCCTTGAAAAAATCGATCGCCTGTTGTCGCGTCCAACCCTTGTAATGCATGCCGGTGTCGACGACGAGCCGCACTGCACGCCACATATCATAGGTCAGCGCACCAAATTGTGAATATGGATCTTTATAAAGGCCAATTTCGTAGCCAAGGCTTTCGCTGTACAGACCCCAGCCTTCTGTAAACGCCGTAAATCCTGAATACTTGCGAAAGTCGGGCATGTCCTCGAGTTCCATTTGCAGCGAAATCTGCAAATGATGACCGGGCACCGCTTCGTGTACTGACAAAACTTCCATTTCATATTTTGGCCGGACTTCCGGACGGTAAAGATTCACGTAGTAATAGCCTGGGCGACTGCCGTCCGCAGCAGGGCGGTTGTAATAGGCTGTCGTAGTGTCCGGCGCTATGTTGTCGGGTATCGGTCTTAAACCGTAGGGCATTCGCGGCAACTTGCCAAAAAGCTTTACCAGCTCCGGATCAATACGTTTCGCAACGGCCAGGTAACCGTCGAACAATTCTTCAGGTGTGTCGTAATAAAATTGCGAATCCGTACGCAGGAAATTCAGGAAGTCGTCGAAGCTACCAGAGAATTCCAGTTCATCGATGATCAACTGCATTTCATCCCTGATGCGTTTCACCTCTGTCAATCCGAGGCGATGAACTTCATCTGGCGTCATTTCTGTCGTTGTGAACGTGCGGACGCGATATTCGTAAAACGCCTCACCGTTGGGTAAAGAAGATGCACCAATACTGTCGCGACTTGCAGGCAGATATTTATTGTCGAAATATCGACTGAAGCGCCGATATGCAGGCACGATGGATTCGTCAATAATTTCCCTGGCTGTTTGCCTGATACGTTCCTGGTCCTCGGCGCTGATGGCGTCAGGCATCTCTGCGAACGCAATATAAAAAGGGCTGTTTTCAGGATCCTCGGTGAGTTGCGAGCTGATTTGGTCAGGAATACGCTCCATCAGGATTTTGGGTGGCATATAGCCAGTCTTCCGGCCTTCTTCCTGCAGCTCCATGGTTTGTTCAATAACCGATTCGACGCGTGACATCCTGACCAGCCAATCCTCGTAATCCTGGACTGTTGCCAGTCGAACCGTTTCCGCCGTGGATTCGAGTGATTGCACACCACCACGCTGGCTGATCGGCATCAGGTAGTTTTTGTACTGGTAGCTGTCTATGTCGTTTTGCAGTTCACGCCGGAAAAGGTCGTAGTTCAGTTGATCGGCCGCAGACAACCGCGCTGAATCGATGGCGCGCAAACGCCTTAAGAAATCACTTTGCTCGGTGTGTCGTCGTTCATAGGCCGCCAGGCTAATGTCGCCCCACTGGTCATTGTTGCGACGATCACCGAGGCGCGACGCAAACACCGGGCTTTCGACCAATTGCCATTCCCAGGCTTCGCTCAACAGCGTGTTGAAGTCCTCAGTCGGGCCGGCCTGGGCCGAAACGCCCACAACCAGTAGCAAAATGCTGGTGACGACTCTGATTCTCTGCATTTGTGATCTCCTGACAGGTGCACGCATTGTTGCCTTCCCCAAAGCTGCTGGCAACCTCGGGGTGACTTGGCTATCATGGCGCGCACTAATCAATAGCGTTGGCAGAAGAGACCTCTTAAAAGGAGGCGCCGAAGGCGCAACACGCTCGGAAACGCTCAGGCAAACGGACTGGAAACGCTGATTAGCTCTGGAGAGCGGCCGAAAAGGCCCACCGAAGGGGTATGCGGTAAGCAGAAATTACCAGCGATCTCTCAGGTATCAGGACAGAGGGGCGACCGGTTCAGCTTCGATGAGGCTGGCCCGGTCGCCCCTTTTTTTGTGAGTCAGAATAAGATCGACCGGAGCAAGCGAATGGGGAAGCAGACACCACTGTATGCTAAACACGTCGAGGCGGGCGCGCGCATTGTCGATTTTGGCGGCTGGGACATGCCGCTGCACTACGGCTCGCAGATGGAAGAGCATCATGCAGTGCGCAAGCAATCCGGCATGTTCGACGTATCGCACATGACCGTGGTCGACTTGAGCGGATCGGGAACGGCAGAATTTCTGCGCAAGCTGCTCGCCAATAACATCGACAAGCTGAAAGAGCCGGGCAAAGCATTGTATAGCTGCATGCTCAATGCCGAAGGTGGTGTCATTGACGACCTGATCACCTATTACCTCGCGCCGGATCGCTATCGCCTGATCGTCAACGCCGCGACTCGCGATAACGACCTTGCCTGGATTAATGCTCAGGCGGACGGGTACTCCGTTGCAGTCGTTGAACGACCAGAGCTTGCAATGGTTGCCGTGCAGGGACCTGAGGCACGTAATATTGCCGCGGCAATTATTGAGGATGAGTGGCGCGATGCGGCACTGGCATTGAAACCTTTCTATGCATTGGAAGCTGGTGACAAATTCATCGCGCGAACTGGCTATACCGGCGAGGACGGGTGGGAGATTGTAATGCCAGCGGCAGAGGCCGCCGGGTTTTGGCAGCAATGTATTGATGCCGGTATTCAACCATGTGGCCTCGGCTCGCGCGACACGCTGCGGCTCGAGGCGGGCATGAATTTGTATGGCACAGATATGGATGCAACCGTATCACCGCTTGAAGCAGGCCTTGGCTGGACTATCGGCTGGGAACCCGGGGATCGTGACTTTAACGGCCGTGGACCGCTTGGTGAGATGCGCGCGAACAAGGATAAACAGAAATTTGCGGGGCTGTTGCTCGAGAGCAAGGGTGTGTTGCGCAACCATCAGCGCGTCGTGGTTGAAGGTCTGAATGACGGAGAGATCACCAGCGGTGGATTTTCGCCGACGTTGGGGCGATCCATCGCGATGGCACGAATACCAGCGGGTGACTATGAGCGTGCTCAGGTGGAAGTTCGCGGACGGCTACTCGACGTACGTGTTGTGAAACTGCCGTTTGTGCGCAATGGAAAAATACGCATCGACGTTTGAAAACGTCAATGTATTTCGGTGATCGAAAAAGATTTCGATTGTAGATAAATACAAGCTTGTACAGTGGAGAGGAACAATGAGCGAATTGCCAGGCGATCTTAAGTACACCAAAGAACACGAGTGGTTGCGTCAGGAAGAAGATGGCAGCGTCACGATTGGCATAACCGATCACGCGCAGGGCGCATTGGGAGATCTCGTTTATGTCGAGTTGCCGGAGGTGGGTCAGGATGTCGAGAGTGGCGGTGAAATGGCCGTCGTCGAATCAGTTAAAGCCGCATCAGATGTTTACGCGCCGATCTCGGGATCCGTGCTCGCGGTTAACGAAGTGTTGTCTGATGATCCTGAAAAAATAAATGCTGATCCGTATGGCGATGGCTGGATTGTCCGCTTGCAGCCGGCAGATGACGCAAGTGACACGATGGATCCGGATGCCTACCAGGCTTTTCTGGATGATCTTGACGAATAACTATTTCTTTTTAAAAAACAGATAATTATCATGCCATTTATTCCGCACACGGAAGACGAAGTTGAGGCAATGCTGGGGACTATCGGTGCCAGAAGCATTGATGACCTGTTCGATGAAATTCCTCGCGACTTGCTTATCAAGGACCTGGACGGTGTCCCCGACGCCTTGAGTGAAATGGAAATTTCACGATTAATGCAAGGGCGAGCCAGCGAAGATCGTGGCGCGCTGTGTTTTATCGGCGCCGGCGCATACGAACATCATATTCCGACCGTGGTTTGGGATATCGCGACACGTGGCGAGTTTTACAGCGCCTACACGCCGTACCAGGCTGAAGCAAGCCAGGGCACCTTGCAGGTAATTTACGAATACCAATCGATGATTACCAGCCTGACCGGACTGGATGTCAGCAATGCGTCACTTTATGACGGCGCGTCCGGTCTCGCAGAAGCATCGTTGATGGCGGTAAGGGCTAATCGCAAATCAAAGTCGAAACGTATTTTGCTGGCATCCGGAGTTAACAGGACTTACCAAAAGGTTGCGCAAACGATTGCCGGCAGCCAGGGGTTGACGTTTGATCGATTGCCTCTGGATATTGCAACCGGCTCGACCGACCTTAGCGGTCTCGACAGTCAGGATGAAGCGCCGGTTGCAGTCGTCATTCAGCAACCCTCTTTTTTCGGTACGTTCGAGCAGGTTGATGCATTGACCGACTGGGCTCACGAAAATGGCGCATTGGTTATTGCGATAATTAATCCAACATCGCTTGCCGTGTTAGAAGCACCGGGTAACTGGGGCAGTAACGGCGCAGACATCGCTTGCGGCGAAGGGCAGCCACTGGGTGTGCCGCTGTCTTCTGGCGGGCCTTACTTCGGCATCATGGCGTGCAAGGAGAAAATCGTCCGACAGATGCCAGGCCGCATCGTTGGCCGGACGACCGACCTCGATGGAAAACCCGGCTATACGCTGACTTTGCAGGCTCGGGAACAACATATACGCCGCTCGAAGGCGACGTCAAATATCTGTACAAATCAAGGACTTATGGTAACGGCAGCAACCATATACATGTCCCTGCTGGGTGCTGAAGGATTATCGCGTGTGGCACTCGCCTCGCAAGAGCAAACCAATAAACTGGCCAACCTGTTGAGCGAGATTGACGGTGTCGAAAAAGTATTTTCGGCAGCCCACTTTCATGAAGTCGCATTGCGCCTGGACCGGCCTGTTGGACCTGTTCTGGCGGCATTGGCCGAACAGAATGTTCTTGGTGGTTACGACCTGTCCGGTGAGTATCCGGAACTTGGCAATGCATTCCTGATTTGCGCTACAGAAACCAAGACCGAAGAAGATTTGCAGACCTACGCCATGCAACTTGCAGACGTGTTGCGTACAACCGAAGCCGCGAAGGCATAACAGGGGGGATAGCGACGCATGCATCAAATCACTTACGACGGTACAAGTTATAGCACCTACGGCGAATTGCCCTCTGTCGGCAGCAGAGCACCTGACGTGTCGCTGGTCAATACGAATTTGCAGGATGTATCTTTGGCGAATTTCATGGGCGTGCGCAAAGTGTTTAATATTTTTCCGAGCATCGATACGCCCGTATGCGCGAAGTCCGTCATCGTTTTCAACAGGATTGCGGCGGATCACGATGACGTCGCAATGCTGATGGTTTCGTATGACCTGCCATTCGCACATGCTCGTTTTCACGAGCAGCATTCTCTGACACACGTCGTTGGATTGTCTGCAATCCGGCACGCAGGCTTTGGTGAAAACTACGGCGTACAGATTATGGAGGGACCGTTGTCGGGTATGTTTTCCCGGGCTGTCGTGGTCCTCGATGAAAACAATACCGTCGTATATCGGGAGCAAATCGCAGATATTGGCGAGGAGCCAGACTACATTGCCGCCTACCAGGCACTTGGCATTGAAGTCGATCCACAGGAACTTGAAGACTGACCGCGATGCGGTTCTAAAGGACTCTCCATGGGCGAACAACTAATATTCGAAAAATCACGCAGTGGGCGGCGCGCTTTTGCGCAGGCACCGCTCGCAGCATCTGCCGGCGAAATTCCGGACGTACTGCGTCGTGAAAGTGCACCTGGCCTGCCGCAAGTATCCGAGTTACAGGTTGTGCGTCATTACACCAGGTTATCGCAGCAGAACTTTTCGATTGATACGCAGTTTTACCCGCTCGGTTCGTGCACGATGAAATACAATCCGCGGGCGTGTAATGCGCTGGCGTTGTTGCCCGGGCTTGCGGGCAGGCATCCGCTGGGACCCGTGAGTCACGGTCAGGGTTTCCTCGCCTGCATGTATGAATTGCAGGAGATGCTCAAGGCAGTGACCGGTATGCAAGCGGTGTCCCTGACGCCGATGGCGGGCGCACAGGGCGAGTTGGCAGGCGTTGCGATGATTCGTGCTTACCACGTTGCTCGCGGGGACGATGAACGTGACGAAATCATTTGTCCGGACGCAGCACATGGTACCAATCCGGCGACGGCAACGATGTGTGGCTGCAAAGTCAGAGAGATTCCGACTCTGGACGATGGCGATGTTGATATCGAGGCGCTTAAAGCAGTAGTTGGTCCAAAGACCGCCGGCATCATGCTGACGAATCCGTCAACGCTGGGTGTATTCGAACGCAAGATCATGGAGATCCAGAAAATTGTGCACGATGCCGGTGGATTGCTCTATTACGATGGCGCGAACCTGAACGCTATTCTCGGCAAAGTTAGACCTGGCGACATGGGCTTCGATGTTATCCATCTTAATCTACACAAAACATTTTCGACGCCACACGGCGGCGGTGGTCCGGGTTCCGGTGCGGTAGGGGTCGGCGAACGCTTGCAGCCGTACATTCCGATTCCGATTGTCGGTATGCAGGAAAAAGATGGCGTGGCTTATTACGACTGGCTGGACGAGAAAGATGTGCCGCAAACTATCGGCCGCCTTTCGGGGTTCATGGGCAATGCCGGTGTTTTATTGCGCGCCTACGTCTATATGCGCATGGTAGGTCGTGACGGTATGAAACGCGTTGCAGAATTCGCCACATTGAATGCCAATTACCTGATGGCGCGCCTTAAAGACGCAGGATTCGAGATCGCTTTTCCGGAACGGCGGGCGAGTCACGAATTTATCGTCACATTGAAGGAAGAAGCAAAAAACCTGCACGTGAATACGATGGACTTTGCGAAAGCGCTGCTGGACAAGGATTTTCACGCGCCGACGACCTATTTTCCACTACTGGTTCCTGAGTGTCTTTTAATTGAACCGACCGAGACTGAAACCAAGGAAACCCTGGATCGCTTTGTTGCAGCGATGGTGGAGATCGCGGCGGAAGCCAGGGTGAATCCGGAGCGCACAAAGGGTGCGCCATACAGCACGCCGGTGCGCAGACTCGACGATGTGAAGGCAGCCCGGCAGCCCGACCTGGCATGGAAACCCGCATCCTGATTCAATAATCCGTCCGCTGCAGCAGGGCAGCTGATTCCAGACACTGGTGGGCGACCTGTTTTGTGGACCCTGACTACGCAACAGGCCGCCGAAATCCGGCATAATTACTGATGTCTCGCAGATATCCGCACCCATTGTGGCTGGCGGAGGGAACCGCGACGCAATCTGTCAGTCCGAATTGCTGGCCCCTGTAATTAGTTTCATCTCTAACTTTTCCTACGGACGCAAGAATTAATGCTGAAAATACAACGCCTGGCTCTACTGATCGTCTTCATATTCGTGTCTCCCGCTCATGCTGAGGAGTCTGAATGGGCCGGAACGCTGGAGAGGATTGCCTCAGGTGTCGTATCCATACGCATCGACAGCACACGCGCCTTCGATACCGAGTGGAATGCATCCACCCAGGCAACAGGATTTGTCGTTGATGCCAAACGCGGACTGATCCTGACCAACCGACATGTCGTCACACCGGGACCCGTGGTCGCTGAAGCTATTTTCCTGAATAACGAAGAGGTGCGGTTAACGCCAATCTATCGTGACCCCGTGCACGACTTCGGTTTTTTCCGTTACGACCCGGCCGACCTCACCTACATGGAGCCCACTGAGTTGCCGTTGGTACCAAACGGTGCAAGCGTTGGCCGGGAAATTCGCGTCGTTGGTAACGATGCCGGCGAGCAGCTATCCATCCTTGCAGGCACAATTGCACGCCTTGATCGCAAAGCGCCCGAATATGGTCGCGGCAAATACAACGACTTCAATACCTTCTACTTCCAGGCCGCATCCGGTACTTCCGGCGGGTCTTCGGGTTCTCCAGTCCTCAATATTGACGGCGAAGTTGTCGCCTTGAATGCCGGTGGCCATAACACTGCTGCGAGCAGTTTCTACCTGCCGCTATACCGGGTTGAGCGTGCATTGCGGTTGCTGCAGCAGGGAGAGGCTGTCACCCGTGGCACACTGGAGACCATCTTTGTAAGCAAGGCATACGACGAACTACGCCGTCTCGGATTGACCGACGCCACCGAGAAATTGATGCGCTCCGAGTTTCCGCAGCAAACCGGAATGTTGACTGTCGATCAGGTTATTCTTGATTCTCCGGCGGCCGGAAAACTTGAACCCGGTGACATTCTGGTTCGCGTCAATGGCGAGTTGATCTCGGAGTTTGTTCCGTTGGCCAGTATTCTCGACGATGCGGTCGGCGACACAATCGTGGTCGAAGTTGAGCGTGGTGGGCGCAGCATCAGCGAGGAAATTCCGGTCACTGATCTGCACGAAATTTCGCCGGATGAGTTTCTTGAGTTTGGCGATTCGATCGTCAACGATTTGTCTTACCAGCAAGCGCGCCATTATAACCGTGCGGTGAGCGGTGTATATGTTGCGAATCCAGGTTACATGCTGGGCCGATCGGCGATTCCACGTGGCGCGGTCATCTCTGAAGTCGGTGGCGAGCCAGTAGAGAATATTGCCGATCTTGATGTTCAGCTGGCAAAACTGGCCGATGGTGACCGAACGACTTTCCGCTACAACACGATTGAGGATCCGCGTAACAGCATTGTCCGCTCGGTTGAGATGGATAGAACCTGGTTCCCTGCACGTCATTGCTGGCGTGATGATGAGGCGGGTATCTGGCCCTGTCGGGACCTCGATGTCGGGCCGGAGCCATCAGCGCCGGAGTCAGGAAGCACTCGTTTCAGAAAGAACGGCGATCCGCGAGTAAACAAGATTGCACCGTCACTGGTCATGGTGACATTCGATCTGCCATACACCGTGTCGGGTGTCGCAGAGCGCAATTATTATGGCACCGGGCTCATTGTCGATACGAAACTTGGCCTGATTGTGGTGGATCGCAATACGGTGCCCGTCGCCATGGGAGACGTCAGCATAACTTTCGCGGGATCGTTGCAAATTAACGGCCGCGTCGCTTACGTTCACCCATTGCACAACCTCGCAATGATTGCCTACGATCCGGCACTGATAGGCGACACGCCCGTCAAAGCGGCGACGTTCTCAGATGACGAACTTGAGCCAGGCGATGACGTCTGGGTTATTGGGCTGAAAGGCGATCACCAGCTCGTCCACCAGGAAAGTACTGTTGCATCAGTAGACCCGATGACGTTGCCACTCTCACGAACGTTGCGTTTTCGCGATACGAACCTGGAAGCAGTCTCGCTGGTCAATGCACCCGGCGACATAGACGGCGTCATCGTGAACAAACGTGGTGAGGTGATGGCCAAGTGGGCCAGCTTCGCGTTTCAGACCGGTGGTGAATCCGGGCAATTCAATCGCGGCTTGTCCAGCGAGCTGGTCAGTGAGTTCGTAGACATCGTGCGTTCGGGTGACCCAATTTACTCGCTGGAAGCGGAGATGGGTTATACGCCGTTATTTTCCGCGCGCAAGCTCGGCCTGGATGAAGACTGGTTGAAACGCCTGGAAACGCACAACCCGGCTGGCCGTCGTGCATTGAGCGTGTCGCGAATAGTGGCAGGCACACCGGCAGCTGAATTGCTAAGAAACGGTGACATGATTCTCGCCGTTGATGGACAGATAGTGACAACGTTTCGCGAACTGGAACGGTCTGTGCAAAAGCCGATGGTCGAATTGACTGTATGGCGGGATGGTGCTGAATTGAATCTTGAAACTGGCACCGTTGCACTGGACGGTGAGGGTATTACACGGGCAATATCATGGGCAGGCGCGCTGCTACAGGACCCACATCGTGCGATGGCAGCGCAACGAGGCATTGAGCGTACCGGCGTGTACGTCGCTTTCTTCAGTTACGGATCGCCGGCAACGCGTTACGGACTGTGGGCAGGGAGACGTATTGTTGCAGTTGACGATACGGCGACGCCGGATTTGCAATCGTTCGTGGATGCCGTTCGTGGCAAGGAGGATCAGACATCGGTTCGCCTCAAGACAGTTACCTGGAATGGTGCGGTGCAAGTGATTACATTGAAACTGGACAACCAGTATTGGCCAGCCTATGAAATCCGGCGCACAAAAGAAGGTTGGCAGCGTACCTCGATCGGTTAGCCGGGTTTTGGCGGCTGATTCGGCTGCGTTTGGTGGCAGAAGATTTGTCAGCACAATAATACTTCTGATATTTGCCGGCATAGCGCTGTCGCAGACGCTGTACAAATACCAGGACACTGATGGCACCTGGATATACACCGACCGCAAGCCGCCGGCCGCGCGGCAGGCCGAAACACGCGACTTACCCAGCGGCACGAAAGCCCCGTCCGTATCAGTAACAACCAGCCTGGTTGGGCGAGAGGTCCGCTTTACGGGGTACAACGGATTTGCTGCTCCGGTGGAAATTATTGTCGAACTCGAAAACCTGCACAACGTTGAGTTGCCGATGCCGGACCAGACCCTGCACTGGGTGTTGGCGCCACGCAGTCGCCTGATTCTGTTCGAGTTGTCAGCGCTCGAGGACAATATCGCTCCGCAAGTTGATTACCGGTTTATCTGGCTGCACGGTGATCCGGCCAGCGAACACAATCCGACACAGCCCTACCGGGCGCCCTTTGCAATCGCCAATGACTATCCGATTACGCAGGCATTTCCAGTTAACAATACACACGACACTGTGGACAGCCGCTATGCAATAGACATCGCGATGCCCATCGGTACCGATATTCATGCTGCTCGAGCAGGTATCGTGTTCGAAGTGGCAAGTTCAAACTTCCGCGGCGGTGCCGACGCGGAACGTTTCGCCGAGTCAGCAAACATAATTCGCATCTTGCATGATGACGGTACGCACGCACTCTATGCCCACCTCAACCGGAATGGAATTCGGGTACGGCCCGGTGACCGGGTCGAACGGGGCGATTACATTGCGGAATCGGGCAACACAGGCTTTTCCAGTGGCCCCCACCTGCATTTTGCAGTCATGCAAAACTTTGGACAACGGATTGAATCAATTCCAATTGTTTTTGAAGGGCCGAGCGGAACCGCAGTCACACCATCTGTCGGTGACGCACTGTCTGCCTACTAATCCTTTCAACTGACCATGTGACAGCCTGAAAGTTCACGCCGCATATTCAAAGCGGTAACGGTGTAGAAAAATTCGAGTTTGTTCCCGGATATAACAAAAAAATAGTTACATCGAGCAACAACCTTTTCGCTATGACGAGCATCTCTATGACGAGATGTTTGTAATTTTTTTGTTTCCGGCGGGTCAATCCAAACATGCAGCAAAAATTTTGCAACGATTTCGTGATCAGCTGCATCGAATTACTAAACGGAAATGAACTTTTTCGAATACAAACAGGTCACTTCCATATGAGAGGTTGGCATCTCGTAAAAGTAAATCGTGAAACCAATTGTCTTAACTAATGAGGAAGGGAACAATGAAAGAGTCAAAAATTGTAAAAGGTTTTGTAACTGTCGTTGCGATTTTCGCAATCAGCGCACCTGCCATCGCATCTACCGGCACGGACAGCGGTCTGAAAGGTCAGTCAGTTAAAGTATCCTATGCTGACCTGAATCTGCAAAAGGAAGCCGGCGTGAAAGTTTTATATCGGCGACTGCAGCAGGCATCAAAGAAGGCCTGCGGTGTGGAGTCGTTCAGGAATGCCGGTTCTCTCAGCGAGGCCGCAGAAATGCAACGTTGCTACGATAGGTCGCTTACGTCATCGGTTGCCAAGGTTGACAGCGCTCTGCTCACAAAAATTCACGAAAGTTAATTGATACTTCCGGGCATCGTAAGGCGGGTGTCGGTGGGCTGGAAACGTCAGCCCGTTGGCACTCGCCGTTTTTTTCGCAATTTATCAGCGCTTAGCTAAACAGTTTCTTGTAGACCTGTACGAAATATCGCATTTCGTCTGGTTTTGCCATACTGATCCTTGCCCACCGTGTAAATGGCGGAAATGCGCGACCAGTCAGAATGCCATGCTCCTTCATCCGTGCCTGGAAGATATCATTTTCGATGCCGGTCTCGATGAATGTGAAATTACCTCTGGACTTAATGTAACGGATGCCGAGTTCTTCGCACATACCCTCCACTATCGCCAGTGATTCCCTGGTTTTGCGAATCGTGAAATCCTGAAAATCCTGATCCTGGTAGCTGGCGTGAGCGGCTTTTAGTCCAATGATATTCAGGCGACCGGTTCTTCGTTGGGTCATCTGACTGGCAAGGTCCGGATGTGCAAAACCGAAGCCGATCCGCAATCCGGCCAGACCGTGAATTTTCGACGATGTTCGCGAAACGATCAGGTTCTTTTGTCCCTGACCGATCAAGTCCATCATCGTTGCGTAGTCCGGATCGTTGACAAACTCGTGATAGGCCTCATCGACATATACGATACGTTTTTCCGAAACTTCCAGAACGAATTCGCGCAGGGCGGTTTTTTCGATAATGGATGGTATGGGATTATTCGGGTTTACAAGGTAAACGAGTTTCGTGTCCCTTCTGATCGCGCGTTTCATCGCTTCAAGATCTGTCCCAAGATCTTCATTTACCGGCACCCTGATGATTGTCGCGCCAGCGTTCTCCGCATAACGCACCAGCGCCTGGTAAGTCGGATCTGCACATACGACGGACCCCCGCGCCATTCCGGCGAGTAACCCGGCTACATTCAGGACCTCGCTGGATCCGGAACCAACCATAATGTTTTCGGGAGCCACATTGTTCAATCGGGCCAACAAATTCACGATATCGGTTGGGTCGTCGGCATACAGATTGGCCAGATCGATTGATTCGACAATGGATTGAATAGCGACGCGGGATGGTCCGTATGGGTTCTCGTTGTAATGTGCACGAATTACGTAGTCCGGTGGTGCAATATCGGCACCCAGGGCACTCCGCATCAGTTTCATCGAAGGAGTGATTGGCGTTGATGGAATTGTGGAAATCAATCCAGCACCTGCAAGGGCGGCACTGCCCAGCAATACCTGTCGTCTCGTTATGCGGCCCATGTGGATCTCCTGTTTACTGGTCGGGTGTTGGCGGTAAAGTGTCGGTTCCTTCGGTTGGTATTGGAACACAAACGCATTTTGGTCTCTTGACCCGTGCGTTAATCAGATCGACGTTTTCGCCCATGTAATATTCCTGTCGGCTCTGCAGCGGCTGATCGTCTTCGCGCTGCCAAGTTTCTTCGTATTCGACAGTTTGCAATTCGCTATTTCCATCTCTGAATTTGACCGCCACCGTATAGCTGCCACCTGAGGCAGCACAATCCGGATTCTCGAGAGTCGTGTCGACAATGACATTGGTGCTTTTTTGCAGATAACTGATATCGACAGATACATGGCAATATTCTTTCGTTGTCTGAGTGGTCTCAAGTTTGATCACGTATTTTTTCTCTACGTGACCCTCGTTCTTCATTACCTGTTGTTGCCCGGAACTATTGATGAAATCGTCCTGAGCAAGAGAATTAGAGCACAGGCATAGCAGAAAAACGCCTGAGCAAAAAAATTGTCGAAATGAGGGGTTCATACTGATCATATTCAACATGCCACTAGTACAAGTCAACACCTTCAAACACAACTAAATCATCGCTTGAATCCTCAAATCGTGTAAACAGAATAGTTCCCGTTTGCATGCCGATGCTGATGTTGCTGTCGGCCAGTGGCATCGGTCCGGAATACAGCACTTCAATCTCCCCGGATGTGAGGTCGCGTCGGTACAGTCGCCCCGTGTTACCAGTTTCACCGCCAGCGAGAAAGAAGAGCTGCTTGTGATTTCTGTCTACTACCCAGCCATACCGGCCATTGCCGGGCAGGCCATCCCATAACTCATCGACAGATCCGTCACTCAACGACAACGAAAACAAGGTGCCATCGCTATCCACAACCGTGACGCCGCCATCAATGTAGGGCCGCGGGCGATAATAGCCATCCGCGATACGCGTGACATTTCCTGCATTGCCAAGGCAAATACCCCAGCCATCGGCATTTCGACATCCTGCGACCCAGTGTTCGCCATCTGCCAGCCAGCGCGGCGTGGTCAGGTCTGCAAAAGATGTTGGCACCAGGGTCGCCGTGCCGCCGACGATATCAACTGTATACAATTTTTCACCGGCGCCGGTTTGCACTGTTACCAGAATTCGTTGCCCATCCGGATGCCAGTCCGGATAACGTACGGTGGCGCCGTCGAAGCGGGTTAGCCTGCGTGCAGCGTCGTCACCGGTCGCCGCTATCCAGAGTTCGTCGGAACCGCTACGTTGCGAGATGAATGCGAGCCATGCCTCGTCGGGTGATAGTGTGCCGTGATGATCATCACTGGTTGATTGTGCAACGGTGCGTAATTCTCCGTCTGCTGACAAGAGCACGAGATCTCTGTCGCTGCGGAGCGCCGTAGCAACCAAAAGTTTTTCATCTCGCGAATATTCCGGGTGCACCAATTCAACAGATTCAATCGGACGAGATTCGCCGCTAATCACATCCAGCCAACGAGTGCGCATGCGTCCGGCATCGGAAAAGCTGTACAGCAAGCGAGATTCGTCGATCCAGGCCATGCCACCAAGCTGTGCCGGAAAATCGGTCAGTTGTTTTTCCTCGCCGGTGTCCACATTGACGATCCACAGAGTCGTGCGGTGATCCGGTTGCGGCTCACCGCGCAAAAAAGCGACCTGGCGACCCGCTGGCGAAAAGCGTGGGTAAAAATCTGTACCGGTTGGTGAGACGTTGTTGGTGAGACGCTGCATCTGCCCGCTGAATCGGTCCACCAGGTACAGCCGGCGCAACCTGTCGACTTCAATCCGCTGAGCGATGGTGTAGGCGAGCCAGTTTTCCGTCGGTGACCAGTCGACCAGGGTCGCAAATTTCTGTGTGCATTGCGCCAGGGGTTCCGGCACGCCCAGTGCAATGGATTGAGTCACGACCTCACAACCGCTGTCAGACAGGCGGACATAAGCGAGTTCATCTCCGTACGGTGAAATTGCGGGCCCGTGTTCGTGTACGCCGGGCGTGACAGCCACCGGTTGCGACAAGCCATCCGCAAGTGACACGCGGAACAGGTCCCAGTCGGAGCGATCGCGTCGCATTACGGCATAAACGACCCATTCGCTGCCGGGAACAATACGGGGCTGATGTTCAAGGCCAGGCGCAGAGGTCAACGGCCTCTGACCGGCAAGTACGATCAGTGGTGTTTCCGTCGGGGGCGGATTTTTCACGACTTGCGGCAAAAATACGATCGCGGCCAGGACAACGGCGCCGAGCAGGTAGTGGTGCCGGTATTTGCGTGCGTGAGAGGGAGTCGTGGCGGCGGCGGCTTGTGATTCTCCAGCCTTAAAGTCGCAATGCTCTGCAACAAACTGGTACCCGTACTTGGGTAAGGTACGAATATATTTCTGCTCGCCGGCTTTTTCACCGAACGCTGCCCGCAGGTCAGCCATCGCACGGGAAATCACCGAGTCGGTGGGGTAGCTCTCGCCCCAGACCTGGTCCAGGAGAGATTCACGGGAGACGCCCTTGTCGCCGGCATCCAGCAGCACCAGCAATACGTGGAGGCTCTTCGCATTCAGGCGGACCTCGCCTGATTCGTTGCGCAGCAGGCCCAGGTCAGGGTGCAAAACCCAGTCGCCGATCTTAGTCGTAGCGCGCCGCGCCCGTGCCGCCTTCAAATCCGGTCTTTTCGCAGGCTGGATCATAAATGGAAGGTTTTTCGCAGCTTTTTCTCAGGACTCTGCGGCCTGAACAGGTCAATTTGATGCTCACAACAGGGATTCGACGAGGAGCTACACATGTTGCGACTATTACTGATATTGACGCTGATTGCATCTGCTTCAGCCCAGGCGAGCCCCTGGTTTGACGGGGCACCTGACTTCACCGATGAGGAGAGCCGCTCGCTGGCCGAAAAAGTTCTGCAGGCCCATGGCGGCATGCAGCCGATGAACGAGGCGAAAAGCCTGCAATTCAGCTTCTTCACCAAAATGATCGGCGGGTCGATGCCGTTCTACTCATTTGAGGCCGTTGATCTTGCGACGGGTGATGCTTATATCGAGTGGCCTTTCTGGGATGCCACCATAGCCTGGAAAGACGGCGAACTGTGGTCGCAGCAGTGGCCTATGCCAATGCCAGCCGGATTTTTCATCCGGCTGACCACGAGCTTCATCACCCTGCCGTGGCAAATCAATGCGGACGGCGCCAACATTGGCCCGGTAAGCCAGGCGACACTACCCGAAGATGACGAAATTTATGACGTGTTGCGGATTACCTTTGACCAGCGCAGCCCGAGCATGCCCGGTACTTTTTATGACATGTTCATCGATCCGGAATCCGGTCTCATGAAGGCAATTCGTTTCGATATCAATCACCCGGGAATGGTCGCGAATCCCGCTCAGCCGCTGGGTCCCAACGTCCACGTATTCGGCGAATATAAAAAGTATGGCGGGCTGGTCATACCGACGTTTTACAAAACCTATGGTGCCGGTAGCGCTAATGGTGGCGGCAGCAATGCTTATCACTTTGCCTGGGATGTGCGCCTCGACAGGCCCTTCGACTCAAGTCGGCTGGTGGCGCCGGAGGATGCGGTGCTGGACTCTGTGTCGATGAAATGGTGGCAGTCGAATGAACAGAACTCATTTATTCGAAATCGCAATTCTGCGATTGCGATTGATCCAATATCAACAGGTGCCCTTGGAGGTGCGAGATGAAATCATCCAGATATTTTCACATTGCGATAGCGCTGACCTTTTTTATCCATACCTCGGTATGTACGGCTTATCCTAATTATGCGAGCGACGAATCCAAACGCGTGGTTGAGGCGATGGTAGAAGCGCACGGCGGACTGGAGAAGTGGCGGGACGCACCGTCAATTCGCTACGACGACATCATGCACAACCCGTACGCGGGCAAAGGTGAGTTCGCCTGGTGGGTTGCCCATGAGGTTATCGACCAGAAAACCCGCAAGGTATGGCAAAACTGGCCAATGGATGACGCACGTATTGGCTTCGACGGTAAACAGGTCTGGTCGCAAAACTGGCACAAGGGAAATCCCAGCGCATCCATGGTGCATTTCTTTTACTACTTCGTGAACCTGCCCTGGTTAACGCAGGATGACGGCGTGATTCTTGCGGAACCTGCACGCTTCATATGGCCTGAGACCGATGTTGAGTTGTACGAGGTGCGCATGACCTTTGACAAGGCACCTGACGTGGGCAAGTCTGGAAAGGACTTCTTTGTCCTCTATATTCATCCGGAGACTTATCGCCTGGTTGGTTACCAGTACGGCAACGGCTACAAACCACTGGTTGACCTCATGAATATGCCGGAGGGCCAGGAAGTATTTGGTCCGTTATGGCGCCAGATTACTCGCTACGAAGAGGTCGGTGGTCTTCTGTTTCCCACTGCCTTCCACACCATGCCTGAGGCTGGTGCGCGCATCGTCGGTGATCACGTGATTCTCAATATTGATATTTCGACACCGTTTGAAGAAGACCATGCAGCGCAACCGAAAGAAGCCGTCGTGTTTACCGGGCCGTTAAGAACTGATTAAGCCGGATTTTTCGATGACGGTCGCAAAGCAAAGGCCGTCATCGACCTGGAATCAGATCCAGCGCCGTACTTTTCGTTTATATGCCCGGTAGGAGTCGCCGAACTTGCCCTCGAGATAGGCTTCCTCAGGCCGGATCGCGAAAAAGTAGAGCAGCAATGCACAAACCGGCGTCAGAACTGCCGTCCAGGCGTCGGACAACAGGATCGCGAAGCCGATACATAACAAAACCATCATCAGGTACATCGGATTGCGTGTGAAATGGTAGGGGCCCTGGATAATAATTTCCGTTGTGGGCGTCCACGGCAGTTCGCTTTGCCCGGCTTTGTGAAACAGGACGACGGGCCATACACCCAGGACGAGCAGGGCGCCTGCAGCAATGAGCCCGCCGATCCAGTAGCGTGCCGGTGTGGGCAGATCATAAGCGGACACCAGCGGTACGAAGACGCTGAGATAGTGGCCGCCAACGATCGTCATGATCGGCAATATCGGTGGCGGGAATCTGACCTTTGCTCCGTCTTTCTTATTGCTGTTCTCCATTTTCTCAGTGGTTCCCGGCTTCAGCGGCAGCAAAAAATTCTTTCAGGATATGGCGATACTGATCCGGTTTCTTGCTGAGTGATGCGTGTGCAGCATCTTCGATGATTTCAAGTTGCGAGCCGGGAATCAGTTTCTGAAACTCGGCAACTCTCTCCGGCCGTGCTTCATCAAACTCACCCGCCATAAACAAGACCGGCACGTCGATTTCGTGCAACCGATCGGTGACGTCGAAGTTCACCAGGTTGCCGGTTGCGTAGAACTCTGTAGGGCCCCACATGTATTCGTAAATTACCTGGCTCCAGGGTGCGCCGGCGCAGCTCGCTGCCCGTTTCGGTCGCTCGCCGGCATAAACATGGCGTTTGTAAAAAACAGCGGATGCTTCCTGATATTCCTCCGAATCAGTGGTGCCGGCCTGCTCGTGTTCCGTGAGTGTCTGCTGAACTTCCTCAGGCAATTGCTGGCGCAGCGTGTTGGCATCTTCAATCCACAACGGCGTGCTGAGAAGCGGTGAGGAGAGCGTTAGAGAGACGATTCCTTGTGTGCCTTTTTCCAGAACATAAGCAGCAGCCAGGGATGCGCCCCACGAATGCCCCAACAAGTGCATTTGCTCAAGCCCCAATGACCGCCGAACAACGTCCAGCTCATCAACAAATCGTGCGACCTGCCACAAAGACAGGTCTTCGGGTCGTCCGGAGCGGCCGGTTCCGAGTTGGTCGTAGCGCACCACCGGTCGCGCCTCGCCCAGTGGCTCCAGCAGTGAATACCCGCAGGACGTGCCACCGGGACCGCCATGCAGGACCAGCAGCGGGATACCAGGCCCGTCTCCCGCAACCCGATACCAGACCGGGCCGCCGGGAACATCGATAAAACCCTGCCCAGGCTGCGGATTTTCCCTGCTTATACCCAAAGAGCATAAAGAGAGGAGCAGGGCAGCCAGTAGTATTTTTTTCATTCGCAGCACCTTCTGAGAGTCGCGACCGGAATATTAACAGCACGCCGTGCCTGATCGCTGACTTTGTCCGCAACTGGAATATAAATCACATAACAACCAAACGTTCTGAACTCGTGCTGCATCTAAGGGTCACTGAAACAACGAACTGAAAGAGTTTTCGTTATGACATCCCGCTGCTTCGTCGTGTTTACATTAATGATCCTGCTGCTTGCAGCGGCACCGGTGTGGGCAGTTACGAACGAGATTCCTGATTTACCGCGAATTTCCGGCGCCGTAAAAATTGACGGCAGCCTGGACGACCTGGCATGGCGCAAGGCGTTGAAAATCGACGTCAACATCGAGACCAATCCGGGCGAAAATGTGCCTGCCAAGGTCAAGACTGTCGCGTACCTGATGGAAGATGGCGTCAACCTGTACATCGCATTTGACGCACGCGACCCGAACCCGAAAGCCATCAGAGCATTTCTGCGTGACCGTGATTCGGCCTACAACGACGATTTTGTTGGCGTAGTCATTGATTCGTATAATGACGAACGTCGCGCTTTTGAATTCTTTTCCAATCCGCTTGGCGTGCAGATGGATCTGACGAACGATGACGTCAATCATCGCGAAGATGATTCATGGAACGCGATCTGGGATTCAGCCGGCAAGATCACGGAGTCGGGCTACATCGTGGAAATGGAAATTCCACTAAATCAGCTGCGTTTTCCTGCAGCGGATGGCAAACAGACCTGGGGTATCGACGTTTTGCGTATGTATCCCCGCGACAGCCGCACCCGGATTGGTGCCACGCCGCTCGATCGCGAAATAAATTGCTATTTGTGCCAGGTCGGCAAGATCCAGGGGATTCGAGAATGTAGAACCTGGGCGGGACCTGGAAATCGTGCCGACAGTTACAGCATCGAAAAACGATACCCTGGACGACCCACTGGTTGATTCGTTGCAAAGTGGCGATATGGAGGCCGAAGCGGGCCTCAGCATTCGTTGGGGCATCACGCCGGACATGACTGCCAACCTTGCCATCAACCCGGATTTTTCACAGATCGAAGCCGACGTCGCACAGCTTGACGTCAACAATCAATTTGCATTGTTCTTTCCCGAAACGCGGCCGTTCTTTCTCGAAGGCAGTGATTATTTCAGCACACCGATTCAGGCGGTTTTTACACGGACGGTTGCTGATCCGGCACTTGGCGCCAAGTTGACCGGCAAGCGCGGCAGACAATACGTACGGCGTATTTGCAACCGAAGATGAAATTACCAACCTGATTTTCCCCGGCGCGTTTGGCTCAGACAGTGAGTCGCTCGACATATCCAACACCGCTTTCGTAGGGCGCTACAGCAGGAGTTTCGGTGAAGCATCCTCTATTGGCGCGCTCATGACTGCACGCAGCGGTGATAACTACCACAATTACGTCGGTGGTCTGGATGCCCGCTGGAAAATCGACGATCACCATGAATTGAAAGCACAGGTCCTGAAATCGGACACAGAGTATCCGGACCAGGTTGCGGACGACTTCGATCAGCCGACGGATGCATTTACCGGCAACGCCGCACAGGCAGAGTACAACTACAACTCACGCAACTGGTTTGCCTATGCAAGACATGAAATGAGAGATAAAGGGATTTCGTGCCGATTCAGGATTCGTAACGCGAGTCGATTACGACCAACAGACAGTCGGCCTTGGGCATATCTGGCATGGCGAGG
>PVMK01128514.1_pt1 | contig 74059 bp, 72 predicted proteins | sample 1853481 | NCBI WGS metagenome assembly PVMK01 (sample SAMN08533507, study PRJNA380276) | Marine sediment metagenome, whole genome shotgun sequencing project.
TATCCGGCAATATGGGCGGTCAGCGAGTTGCACGCTGCAACATGAAAGAGCGACTCATCGATCGTGTCGCGGAGCGCTGGCAGCGGGTTCGAATCCATTACGCGTTCCTGGTCGCGTTCCTGGTCGAGCCGTGTATCTCAGGTAGCCACGCCACGGCAGGTGGCTACTGGTGACTTGGCTCAATTCGCCTAGAACCGTTGGTGTGTATCACATCTAGCCTGCCAGAAGCCTTGGTACGCCTGGCGTCTAATGCCCGCTGACGTGTCTGGCAGACAAGGGGTCTGGGGTTCGAATCCCCACAGCTCCACGGAGAGAGAAGCGTAGGAATCTCAGCAATGGCTGGGGTTTCAGCGCGTCTGGGGTTGTGTGCTCGCCGGATGCATGCATTCCTCGGGTGGCTTTCTTGAATGTCTTCTTGGTCGAGCTTCGATTCTTGGACGTGGTTGCGCTTCTTGGTCCGCCGAGGCTGCTATCGGTGAGTGTGACTACGGATCAGAAGGTTGGGCGTGCGAGTCCTTCCGGGCGTGCCACGCTCTCGGGAGTCAGATCGGCCACCTGGCGACTGCTGATGCTCTGGACGGGTGGATTGCAGCCCGTCAATCAGCGAGACCGTACACCCGTGCCGCTGTGCCCCCGAGGACCGCTGTTTGCGTGTCAGGCGAATATGCGGACAGATACGATCGATAGGTGTCGAGCAGTGCCCCGTATCCCGTCCATAGCTTCTCGACGGGGAAGTTGCTTCCCCACATGCACCGGTCCGGTCCGAACCACTCGAGACAGCGCTCGGTGATCATCCTGATGAGGCTCGAATCGACCTGCCTGACGAACGTGCCGAGGCCTGTCAGCTTGACGACGACATTGTCGTGGTCGGCGAGAGCTGCCATGCCATTCTCCCACCGCTCCACAGCCTCCGGCTCCGTGCTCTCGAGCATGCCAGCGTGAACCAGCACGAACGTCGTGTCAGGGTGGTCGCCGACCAAGCGGGCCGCGTCGGCCATCTGGGACGAGAACACCTGGAGCTCAAACAGCCAACCCAGGCCAGGGAGTAATCCGAGGTTCTGCCGGAAGATGGGGTCGTTCATCCTGTCTGGCGCCGATGCGAACCGATACAGCTCGCGCTCGTGCCAGTGCAACTGCAACCTGGTGCCTCGCACGAGTGAGGAGAGCCGTGCCTGCTCCTCGAATACCTCACCACACCTTGGGTCGTACATGTCGGCCGATCCGATGATCGCGTGCGGCCACCCGGCCACCATCGCCACCTGATTGACCCATCGCACCTCGTCGACCGAGCTTTCCGCAGGCCAGTTCACCTGAACGTAGACGCTCCTGCCGACACCGGCGGCTTGTGCCTCAGCCCGATACTCGTCGATCAGGTAGTCCCTCTGGATCGGCTCGTACGGGCCGAAGATCCTCGGGACGATCTCGCCGGACAGCCACGGCAGATCGTCGAGGCGCCATATGTGGTGGTGGCAATCGATGACGGGGAGCGCCTTCAGCGAGGTCATGGGGCGACGGCCTCGAGATCGGGCAACCGATACGACGTCTGGGCGTTCGCCCTTCGCCTCGGGCGGTGCTCGAGATGGGCGATGTTGACCAGTTCTGCATGGAGTTCGGCGAGCGACCCGCTGGAGCCGATGCGGTCGAGGAACGGCTCGATCGCCAACATCGCGCGTGTGGCAGGCGCGAATTCCTCCGACGAGGCGAGCGGGGTGAGCCAGATCAGCCGATGCGCCACCCTCGACAGGCGTTCGACCGTCGACCGGATGAGATCGGTCGACCCTGTCTCGAGTCCGTCAGACAGGACGATGACCTCTGCCCCCGATGCGAGCGTTCGCCACCTGCTCGACGACAGCAGGGTGTCGAGTGCCGCGCCGATCCTCGTCCCACCGTCGAAATCGAGGACCAGATCCGCAAGCGCCTCCAGCGAGTCGTCGACATCATCCTCACGCAGCGCTGGCGTCACCTGTGTGAGCCTGGTACCGAAGGTGAATACCTCACAGCGGTCCGTGCCCCGAACGACCGCATGGGCGAACCGTATGTAGTCGGCGCTGTTCGCCTTCAGCGATCCCGAGATATCGATCAGGATCAGCATGCGGCGCGGGCGTTTCGGCGCGGTCCGGAAGCACAGTTCGACGATCTCACCGTCGCTGCGAAGAGCCGTGGCAAGGGTTCGTCGCAGGTCGAGTTCGTGTCCCCGGTGCGAGCGGCGCAGCCGACGTATCCGGGTCTGGGGAACGGCAACCCGAGCGGCATCCGAGATCGCCGAACATTGCCTGCGTACCGAGCGCGGCGTCCTCCCGAACATGCGCCGCCCGAACAGCTCATGTCCACTGGCATCCTTGCCCGTGCCTTCGTCGAACGAGAGCTCGGGGGAGTTGTCCTTGAACCCTGCCACCAGGCTTGTCCCCTCGCTCTCCTCATCGACGATCGCCGACTCGTCGATCAGCGTGATGGTGCCGGAGCACCAGAGTCGGAAGACATCATCGAATCGGTGGATGTCCTCGGCGTTCGACACGAGGGTCACGCGACCTACCCAGTAGATGTCGTCGACATCGGTGAGAGGAGTGGCGGTGAGGCCAAGGAGGAAGTCGAGCGTCTTCTGCGGTGGGATCGAAAGGCCCACTGCCCGCAGGGACTGGATCAGCAGATGAAGATGTGCCTCTGCCTGTTCCACCATTTCAGACGGCGTCGAGGGCGAGATCCTCGATCGAGAGAATGTCCTCTCGCTCCTTGAGGAGGAGTCCCAGGGACCGCCTCAGCGCAACGGGCCACGCTTCCCCGTCGGCCTCGAGGACCAAGGCGCCCCTTGCCCATTCGATCGACTCGGCGAGCCCCGGTGGCTTGATCAGCTTTCTGTCTCTGATGTCCCTGACCGCTGCGACTACATGAGCGGCAGCACCTTCGCCGATCCCTGGAACCTGGAGCTGTAGGATCTCGCGCTCGCGTTCCGCGTCAGGGAGGTCGATCCAGTGGTAGAGGCACCGACGTTTCAGGGCGTCGTGGAGTTCCCTCGTCCGGTTCGAGGTCAGGACGACGATCGGCGTTACGGTTGCCACAATCGTCCCGCGCTCGGGAATTGTCACCCGGAACTCGCTGAGGAACTCCAGCAGGAACGCCTCGAATGGCTCGTCGGAGCGGTCGATTTCGTCGATTAGGAGCACCGCGCCGTCCTCGGACCGCAGCGTCTGCAGCAGCGGCCGTTCGAGGAGGAACTCATCGCCGTATACATGCGATGGTACGGAGTCTCCCGCACGGGCAGCGAGGAGCTGCTTCGGGTAGTTCCACTCGTAGAGGGCGTGGACAGAGTCAAGGCCCTCGTAACACTGCAGCCGGATGAGCTCCCTGCCGACCACGCCCGCAAGCGCCCGCGCCAGATCCGTCTTGCCGACCCCTGGCTCCCCTTCGAGCAATAGAGGACGGCCAAGCTTGAGCGCGAGCCGAATCGCCGTGAGGAGGCCTCGATCGGCGACGTACCGCTCAGCGGCGAGGCCGTCTGCGAGGTCGGCGATGCTCATCATCTAGAACTGGACGTATTCGGTCGTCTTGAGATGTACGCGGTCGGACGCATGTGCGGCAGCGTCGCCTCCTGCGGCCGCTCCTGCCTCGCTCGCAAAGGCCGCAGCCCGTGCCTCCTCGCTGTCGAACCACATCTCGTTGACGGCGTCGTACAGGAACTCGTCGTCGTCGACGGTCACGTTCACAACGTACCTCCGCAGGCCAGGCAGGGCCCTCGCAAAGGGGGCGTGGTCTTCCGTGACCCATGTGCGGAAGTCGTCCTTGGAGATCCCGTCCGCACGTTTGAGGAGGGAGATGAGCTTGAGCATGAGGCTCCGTTTCTTGGTCAGGTTAGCGTCTTCGACCGCGGCGGCCAGGTCGACCACCCATGTCGGGCGTCCTCGTCCGGACACTGCGGCGATGTGTATCGTAGGGGAAGTCGGCGCTGTCCAGGCACCTTCGATCAGTCGACACCCTGATAGACCCATCGCACGACATAGCCGAGGAACCCCCGGGCGTTGGTGTCGAGCTCCTGTTGGATCCCGTCGTCCGACCCGGAGCGGTCCCCGTCAACGGGGATTGTCAGGAGGTCGTCCATCGTGGCTCTCGGGCCGGACGGTCGAGATCGCGTCGCAGTTCCTCTTGGTCGTTGGGGTTGATGCCCTACGAACGAATCGACGCCCACGGCTCCTCGGTCGACACATCGTGGGCGTAGTACCCCTCGTCGCCGTGGCTCGGCGACAGCACGACGATGATCAGCGCAGGTTCGTCAGCATCTTCGTCGACGAAGGTCCCATGGACGGTATTCTTCGGGACGAAGCATGCGTCGCCAGCGTTGAGACGCATCTTCTTGCCTTCGATCCACTGCTCGACCGAACCGCTCTTGAGGATGATCATCTCTTCCTGATCCGGGTGGGTGTGGAAGTCGTGGCCCTGGCCGGGGTCGAGGCGGACGTCGAGGGCGCACATGCCGGTGCATTCCGGCACGTTGTCGGGTCGCGCCAGCCACCCGATCGAACCCCACTCGAACTCGGTCGTCTCTACCCCGCTTGATGGCATGAATGTCATGATTCCGTCCCTCCTGAGAACGTGATGGCCTTGAAGGCCTCTGTCTGTGATTTGAGCGCCTGCTCGGTCGGTAGCCGTTCCATGCTCGACGCACCATAGAAACCGTCGATTTGCTTGGACCGGTTGAGAACGTACGAGGCGTCGTCTGGCATCGCGATCGGGCCACCATGGCACAGCACGATGACGTCATCCCTCACCGACCGTGCCGCGGCCGACCATGCGTCGATCTTCTCGACGCTGCCATCGAGGTTCACAGCTGTCTCGGCGCCGATACTGCCTCCGGTTGTCAGCCCCATGTGGCATACGATAATGTCGGCTCCGGCCTCGGTCATCGCGATGGCATCCTCCTCGCTGAACACGTACGGCGTGGTCAGCATGTCCAGGTTGGCTGCGGCCCCGATCATCTCGACCTCGAGACCGTATCCCATGCCTGTCTCCTCGAGGTTCTGTCGGAACACTCCGTCGATCAACCCCACGGTTGGGAAGTTCTGGACGCCGGAGAAGCCGATCCTCGTCAACTCAGGGAGGAACACCTCTGGCTGGTAGAAGGGGTCGGTTCCGTTGACGCCGGCAAGGACCGGTGTGTGCTTGACGACCGGGAGCACCTCGGAGGCCATGTCAACGACGATCTCGTTGGCGTTGCCATACGCGAGCAGTCCCGCCATCGAACCCCTGCCTGCCATCCGGTAGCGGCCAGAGTTGTAGATGACGATGAGGTCGATCCCCCCTGCCTCCTCCCACTTCGCAGAGAGTCCCGTTCCGGCCCCTCCGCCAACGATCGGTTCCCTCCTTTTGACCATGTCGTGGAATCGACCCATGATCTCTGTACGAGGTATCCGCATCAGTTAGCTCCCTTCATCACGTCATCGAAACAGACCATGACGGCATCGATGAATGTCTCGTCGTTGATGTTCGCTGGCACCCGCATCACTACGCGGTCGGCCGTCTGGTCCACATTTGCTTCGATGGCAACGAAGAGCGCTTCATCGGCTTCGGGATCATGGAATGGTTGGCCTTCGGCATCGATGAGGCTCACGCCGCCCTCTGGCAGCAGGAAGCGCACCGGCCCGTTGCACGCGTTCAGCTTCCGTGCGATGAACTCGCCGACGGCGACGTTCTCGTCCACCGTGGTCCGCATCAGTGTGACCTGTGGGTTGTGGACGTGGAGGGTCCGGTCAGCGAATTGTGGCGGCACCGTCTCGACCGCGCCGAAATTCACCATGTCGACCGCACCGACGGAGCCGACGTACGGGATCTTCGTTCGTGCGATGACGTCCATCCGGTCGGGACCTGAAGGAAACACGCCGCCGACCAGGAGGTCCGCGATCTCCGTGGTGGTCATGTCGAGGACCGCACGCAGCATCCCGGACTCGACGAGCTTCTCCATCGACTTCCCGCCCGTGCCCGTCGCATGGAAGACCAGTGGGTCGTAGGAATCGCTGAGTCGTTCTGCGAGGCCTGTCACGAGCAGCGTCGTGACGCCGAACATCGTCAACCCGACGGCGGGAAGGTCAGAGTCAGAGGACGGAATCGGATTTGCGGCCATCCCTGCGATGGCGTTCGCCGCGTTCCCGAGCACTTGGCGAGTGATCCGGTTGAGGCCGGCGACATCGGTGACCGAGTACATCATGGCAATATCCGCCGGCCCCACGTATGCAGCGACGTCGGCCGACGCGACCGTCGAGACCATCACCTTGGGGACGCCCACGGGGAGCGCCCGCATGGCGGGGGTGACGAGGGAGGTTCCGCCCGAACCGCCTGCGCCGATGATGCCTGCGACATCGTCCGCATTGGCCTTGACGTAGGCCTCCAGGGCCACCGCCATCGCCCCGACTGCTTCGCCCCGGTCGTCCGATCGAACGGCGTCCGGCCCATCGGGGTGGTACGCCGCAACGGCGTCGGGGGTGACGTCCGCCGTCGACTCGTGGTCAGACGTCCCGACATCGACGAACACGGCTTCGACGCCCCTCGCCTCTATCACCGACTTGATGTACTTGAGTTCGTCCGACTTGGTGTCGCCTGTCCCTATCACGTAGACCGCGCTCATATCTGTCCCTTCCCGGTGCGTCTGCACACACCGATGCTCGTCCTCGACGTTCAGCTGCGGTAGGCCTTCCGACCGACCCCCTGGACAGGGATGTCCTGCGATGCGAGGACATCGTTCTGCAGTGAGTACATCGCTGCGGCCGCCTCGTCGATGTGCCTCGTGAACGCGATCGAACCCTGCAGGATCGGTGCCAAAAGATCCTTGTCCTGCACGCGTGCACTCGGGTACTCGTGTTCGACGATCAGCGGCATCTTCGAGAAGTCAGCTTCGAGCAGCTCGCGGGCTGCGAGCTGGTGGTCGAGCCAGTCGACCGAGCGGTTCTGCAGGTACGCCAACGGATCGTGCTTCGCCGTGCCTGGGAGCTCGTGCTCAGAGATGCTCGTCTGGACCAGCCATGCGTTCACCAGGTCCGCAGGGTCGTCCGAGAGCTTTCCATCGACCCAGTCACCACGGCCGACCGTCTGGCCTCCGTAGCCCCAGCCCGAGATGCCCTTCGAGTCGATGACCTGTCCTTTGACGTGCATGCCGCCGATCAGGAACGGAAACCCCTCGTCCTTCAGGTACTGGAACATCGACCGCGTGTCCTGGCCCATGAGGATTGAGTGGGAGGGATCGTAGTGGATGCGGAACTGGTCGCCTAGGCCGTGGCGCTCTGCAATCTTGTGCAGGGCGATCCACATCGCTGGCACGTACCCGATGTTGTTGACGAAATTGTCGCTCGGGTTCCATCCCGGCATCGGGCACTGCTCCACCCGGTACTGCAGGCCCCGGTCCTTTGCAGCCTGTAAAAGCGGGAGGAAGCCTTCCTCGAACTCGATGAGGTTCTCCTCGAGCGACTTGGACTGGTCACGCCCGATGAACCCGCACACGGCAGGAGCGCCGAGCAGGACAGCGGCATCCATGACGCTGATCATGAACTCGTGCTTGCTCGCCCTGATGGCTGGATCCTCATGGAGGAGGTCGTCGAAGTAGGCGACGTCTGCGATCTGGACGCCGGTCGCGTCAACGGCCTCAAGGACACGTTTGGCCCGTTCCTCGTTGAACGGCTCCCTCAGGTCGAGCGTGTTGGCAACGGGATCGAGCATGGCCTCAGGCGGAACATCTGCGAGCGACGGATGAAGTGCGGCGGAGAGTTCGATCTCATCCGCACCGAGGTCGGCGGCGAATGTCAGCCACTCCTCGATCGCCAGGTCCGGATCCGGATCGCGCAATTCTCGCGGGGTCAGTTCCTGGAGTGCCGCGGTCAGCACGCCGATAGGCATGTTCGTTGGCTCAAATGGCTTCGGTTCGGTCATTCTGTGTCTCCTGAGTCGTCATAGTCGATGTCCACTGGCACCCGTTCGCGTGCGGACACGATGGCTGCGTCGAGAACCTGCTGGGTGCGGAGGGCGTCTGCGAAGTCAGGCATCGGAACCACAGGGACCCTCCCTCCGATCATCGCAACGATGTCCGCCGCCTGGTTCACGAATGCGTGCTCGTACCCGAGGCCGTGGCTTGCCGGCCACCAGGCGTCGGCGTAGGGGTGGCCGTCGTCTCCTCTGGTCGCGTCGATCACCCGCCAACCAGCAAGGGCGCCATCGTCCCTGGCGTCGTAGTAGCCGAGTTCGTTCATCCGCTCGAAGTTGAAACGGACCGCGCCGTGCTCCCCGTGGATCTCGAATCGGTGCGCGTTGTGGTACCCGGTCGCAAGCCTGGTCGCCTCGAACGAGGCGAGTGCGCCGTCGGTCATCCGTCCGACGAACATGACGGCGTCATCCACAGTGCTCTTGCCTTTCGCCTCGGAGCCGCTCGCCCCAGAGCCGGAAATCTCGCTCCCGCCTGCCCCCTCGAGAAGGGTCCGCTCCTCGATGAACGTGTGTTCGATTGCTCCCTCGATCGTTGCGATCTCCTCGCCGGTGATGAATCGCACGGTGTCGATGATGTGCGCCTGGAGGTCGCCGTGGGCCCCGGAACCTGCGATATCGGCCTGGAACCTCCAAACGAGCGGCGTATCGGGGCCGCCCCAGCTCTGTAGATACACAGCCCTGATGTGGTAGATCCTTCCGAGTGCGCCGGACTGCACGATCTGATGTGCGAGGGCGACAGCCGGGACCCTGCGGTAGTTGTACCAGACGAACGTCTGGCCCACGGCCGCGGCGGCAGCCTCTCCCATCGCTTCGGCATCCGCAAGCGTTCCTGCGAGCGGCTTCTCGCACGCTACGTGCTTTCCTGCCTTGAGCGCCGCGATCGCCTGCTCTGCGTGGACGTGGTTCGGTGTTGCAATGTCTACGAGGTCGATGTTGGCGTCCTGAACGGCGGCGAGCCAATCAGTGGTGCTCCTGGCCCACCCCCACCTCTGTGCGAACGCTGCCAGCTCAGCCTCGTTCCTGCCTGCCACGGTGTGCATGGTGGGCGAGGGGGCTGTGTCGAAGAACTTCCCAACGTTCAACCAGGCGTTCGCGTGTGCCCTGCCCATGAATTTCGTGCCGAGGAGGGCGACGTTGAGGTGGTCTTTCAATGGTCCGGCTCCTTGTGGTCGCGTCGATCCGTACCGGTCATCGACCTGTGAGTATCTTATTCGCCCTGTGGGGCGTGCGCTTTGGTACGGCCTATCACGACCGATTCCTTCGGCTGTCGAGGATCTCGCCCGGGTGGACGACGTCCATCTCGACACCGGCTGCATCGATCACGCCCCTCAGATGGAGGATGCATCCCGGGTTGTCTGCGACGATCGTCGAGACACCTGCCGCCCTGAGGGATTCGAGCTTGCGCGCAGCGATGACCGATGAGACATCCGGCGCCGTGATAGAGGCCGAACCGCCGAAGCCGCAGCACACGTCGGGCTCCGCTTGCGGGATAACCTCGATGCCCACAGCCGCGAGCATCCGATCGATCTCGTCGGTATGCCCGAGGATGTTCCCTGACTGGCAGAACCGATGGACCGTGACTGGTTCATGGTCGCTGACCGTTCCCCCAGCGAGCGACTCGTGGTCTGCGAGGAAGGACACGAGGTCGTGAACCTTGGGACCGACCTCGAGGGCGATGGGAAGCCAAGTCTCGTCGTCCTTGAGAAGCGTCGCGTACTCGTGCGCCATCGCGACGACGCACGACGGCGCCGGTGTGACGATCGTGTCGAATCGTTGGAACGTGGTCAGGGTATCTCTTGCCATCCGTCTGGCGATTTCCCATTCCCCACCGTCGTACGCCGGTAACCCACAACAGTGTTGGCTCTTCGGAATCTCGACGTTGTACCCAGCGGCTTCGAGGACGCGGACCGCCGACACAGCAATGTCCGGTGCAACCCTGTCGCTCACACATTGTAGGAGGACACCTACGGTCGGTCTGTCGGGGGCAGGGGTCTGACTCGCTGCCAGACGCGAGCGAGCGGGCGTCACGGGTATAGCGGGGAGAGATCTCCAAGTCGTCTGTCGTGTCCTCATCGGAAGTCGCAGCGTCTGCCCCCTCCTGAACGGGCTGGTGAGAATCGCTGCGAACCTGATCCCTGCTGCCACGATCCACCGCCTGGAGAACATCCCGAGCAGGGTCCTCCGCACGAAGCCACCCGGTGTCTGCTCCCTGACGTCGGCCCTGACCCGCAGGATCTGCTGTGCGAGTGGGATCTCGGCAGGGCACACGGTCGTGCATGCGCCGCACGAGACGCACAGCTCCTGGGGCCCAGCAGCGGCTTCAAGGCCGTGGTGGAAGGGGGTGACGACGATGCCGATAGGGCCGGTGTAGATGTGACCGAACCGATGTCCTCCTGCCGCCTGGAAGGAGGGGCAGACGTTGGCGCACGCCCCACACCTTATGCAGGCCAACGCATCAGCGAACTCCGTCCGTTCGGCCATGGCACTGCGTCCGTTGTCGATCAGTACGATGTGCTGTTCCTGCCCTGGCCGTGGTCCGGTGATGAAGTTCGTGTACGTGGTGATGACCTGCCCGGTAGCGGATCTGGGAAGCAGCCTGACGACGTTCATGGCGTCACCGAACGACCTGACGAGCTTCTCGATTCCGGCGACCACGATGTGGATGTCCGGAAGCGCAACTGACATCCGGTTGTTCCCCTCGTTGCAGACGATCATCGCGGTCCCGCGCTCTGCGATCAGCACGTTCGCTCCCGTCAAGCCCACCTTCGCCCGTGAGAAATCTGCCCTCAGCTCGGTGCGGGCAGCCCTGACCATGTCCTTGATGTCGTCTGGGTCGAACGGTCTCCCCAGCTCCCTCTCAAGCAGCGCTGCGACCTCTTGGCGCCGCATGTGGATCGCCGGCATCACGAGATGGGACGGACGGTCGTTCGCCAGCTGGACCAGCCATTCCCCGAGGTCGGTTTCGAGGGCGGCGATGCCGGCGCGCTCGAGCGCATCGTTGAGCCCGATCTCCTCCGTCGCCATCGATTTTCCCTTGACGACGAGGTCAGCGCCCTTGTCAAGGCACAGGTCGACGATGTACTGATTCGCCTCCTCGGCGTTCGACACCATCACCACCGTCGAACCCGCAGCCTCTGCTTTGGCGGTGAACGCGTCGATGTATTCGTTCCAGTGTGCCCTGACCTCCTTTTTGGCATCAGAAAGAGCGTGGCGCAGATGCTCGAAGCCCCCCACCTCGTCGAGCTCTGCGACCCTCGTTCCCCGATCGCCACGCCATGCCCTTTGGAATTCGAGGAGAGAGGCTGAGATCTGGTCCTGCCCGGATCCTTGTGTGGCCGCTGTCCCGTCCGTGCTCACGGCTGCTCTCCGACGATGACGACCCTGGTTGTCGACGGGCCCTGCACGCCAATGGTCAGCGACCGCTCGATGTCCGCCGTACGCGATGGGCCCGTCAACAGCACGGCATACGATGGCATGTCGTTCGTCTCGGTGAACCATGTCTCCGCGGCATCGAGGTGTTCAGCGATGGTTTCGGCCCTCACCAGCACTGTGAGGTGTTCGGACATCATAGAAACGAGTCGGTCCTCGATCTCGTTCTCGACGACGAGGACGGATCCGGTCTCCGCGATCCCGAGTTCGCCCGCGATGACTCCCTCCGTGAAGGTTGTAAGCGGCGAGGCTGCGGGCCGTCTCGCAATGTCAGCTAGATCGGGGTACCGCTCGAGTGCCAGTGCACTGGCCACGGCCCCCTCTCTGATTCCGAGCGCGGCCAGATCGCCGTCGACCGAAGCTGTGACCGTGCATCCGGAAGCCACCACCGCTGCGGTGAAGCGGTCCCTGATCGCGTTCGAGGGGGTGCTGTGTGATCCGATCGGATGACATTACCGCATTGCATAGCGTCAGCAATCTCTGTTGCTGACGCTATGCGTCGGGGACCACCGGTAGCATCCGCAGCAAACCGAATGGAGGAGCATCCCATGGTGGTAGCGACCGACAGAGAGTTCTGGCGTTCGCGGGTTGAAGACACGATGCGTCATCTCGCGGACCTCGAACACGACTACTACGAGGAAGCGAAGAGCAGGGAGGCACGCGAGGAGGTGTTCCTTGAGGCATTCCGTCTCCTGACACCCCTCGCGATCGAAGTACTCGACGACATGAACGAGTGGCTGCTCGACGGTCACGGCACGGTGGAGACCGAGGAACCGGTGAGGGACGCCGACGGCGGGATCAACGGTAAGTGGACGCTGACTTGGAACAGGCTCGAAGCAGCGATCAACGTACACACCGGTGAGCCGCTCCAACCCGTCACTATCGACGCGGTGTACCCGTCGCACTGGACCCACGGCCACATCGCACGCCTGCACGCTGGACTCCCAGGGGAGGTGACAGCATGGCCGATGCAGGTGCGCACAGCGCAGGACGCAGCACGGCAGGAACCTATCCTGCGAGCGATCGTCGAATCCGAGGTCCACGAACGCGTCTACCAGACGGATGGTGACTGGCGTCTTGTGAAGGACGCCTGAGTCGAGAACGAGGGCGTTCGCCGTCGGTGGTCGCGACCACCTCGCTACTTGGCTGCGCTCAGGCTCCGGACGGCGTCGCCACCTGCGTGACGAGAACCACACTGACCACGTAAGGCCATTGAGAGACCTTCTTGCGACCGGGCGACGGCACGCATCACGATAGGTGCCACGTTGTCCCATTCTCCTCACGCAGCGTTGCTGGGAGCAGGATCGCGCGGGATGTTGAAGGATCCGATCGGAGGGCTCAGCTGGCGTCCCGGCAAACCTGCCTCTGCGTGCCGAGACCTTCAATCGAGATCTCGACCGTGTCGCCAGCTGCGAGGTACCGGGGCGGGTTCATCCCCATCCCTACACCAGGAGGCGTCCCGGTGTTGATCAGATCCCCCGGCTCGAGGACCATGAACTGGCTTACATACCACACGACGTAGCCCGGATTGAAGATCATCGTAGCGGTCGAACCGTCCTGCATGACCTTGCCGTTGACGGTCGTTCGCATGGCGAGGTCCATCGGATCACCGACGTCGTCTGTGGTCACGAGCCACGGGCCGACGGGATTGAAGTTCTCTCCGGACTTTCCCTTGGTCCACTGACCGCCTCGTTCGAGCTGGAACTCCCGCTCCGAGACGTCGTTGGAGACGACATATCCGGCGATGGCGTCCCACCCAGCGGCCTCGTCATCGAGGTAGCGAGCCGTGGCCCCGACCACGACGCCGAGTTCAACCTCCCAATCGGTCCTGACCGAGTTCTTCGGGATGATCACGGGATCGTTCGGCCCGACCACCGTGTTCGTCGCCTTCTGGAACAGAATGGGCTCGTCAGGCACCGGGAGACCCGACTCCTCGGCGTGGTCGGCGTAGTTCAGGCCGATGCACATCACCATGCCAGGCCTGGCGATGCAGGAGGCATAATCCTCGGACTCCACTGCGGGGAGAGATGCATGGTCGAGCCGCCTGACAAGGTCGAGTCCACCGGACGACAGGAACGCTCGATCGATGTCGCCGACATGCGCCGAGAGATCGAGTAGTTCGTCGTCGGTGACGAGGACGGGGATGGTTGAGTCGCCCATCCGGACACGTGCAAGTTTCATGGTGCTGCTTTCCTATTCGAGGGGTTGGTCGCGTTCAGGTCGTTCCGCTGCCCTGGTCAGTACGTGGCCCTGCCGCCCGAAATATCGTAGGTGTGGCCGGTCGAGAAGGTGACCTCGTCCGAAGACAGCCATGAGACGAGTGCTGCAACCTCTTCCGGCAGGCCGAGGCGACCCATCGGGATCTTCGACACCATGTAGTCGACGGTTTCCGGCTCAGTGTCGTCGTTCATCGGCGTGCTGATCACAGCAGGGGCCACCGCGTTTACGATCACACCGTCCGTCGCGGTTTCCTTGCCAACCGACTTCGTCAGGCCGATCACGGCTGCCTTGCTTGCCGAATAGGCTGCGAGGTTCGGGTTGCCCTCCTTGCCGGCGATCGACGCGATGTTGACGATCCGCCCCCATCCGCGCTCGCGCATTGAGGGGAGGACCGCTCTCATCGTGTTGAAGGTTCCGGTGACGTTGATCGCCATGGTCAGCGCCCACGCATCGTCGTCAACGTCCCACACGGGCATGTTGGGGCCGACGATGCCTGCGCTGTTCACGAGGACGTCGACCGGCCCGATGTCCTCGATGAGGGCCTCGACCGCTCCGCTGTCGGCTACGTCGAGCCGATGTGCCGATGTGAAGCTGCCCGCTGCAGCCGCGAGCGTCTGTTCGTTGAGGTCGGCAATGGCAACGCTCAAGCCGTCAGCCGTCAGCCGATGAGCGACGGCAAGGCCGATGCCGCTCGCTCCTCCTGTCACCAGTGCGGTGCGGTGCACGATCAGCGCACTGCCGTTGTCTGGGTTACGGGTTCCACGAGATACCGGTGGCGACGGTGTTGACCGACAGTTCGTCATCGAACGCAACGAGTTTCCCCTCGATCCTCGGTTCCGCCTTCGCTTCGAGCGCTCGCAGCACGAGTTCCGGGGTGATCGGCAACTCCGTCACCCAGACGCCTACTGCGTCATGCACTGCGGTTGCGATCGCACCAGGCTGGCCGTTGTTGGCCATCTCGCCGATGCCCTTGGCGCCGTACGGTCCGTCGGCGCTCGGGTTCTCGATGATGATCGTTTCGTACGCCGGCATGTCCTCAGAACTCGGCATGTAGTACGACCCGATCGACGCACCGCGGTGCTCGACCGACGGGTAATACGGGTATGAGTTCTCGAGCACGCCGAGTCCGAGTCCCATGAGGGCCCCTCCCTCGATCTGGCCCTCGACGAGCGAAGGGTTGATCGCCCGTCCGACGTCGTATACCTGGATCAAGCGCAGCACCTGCACGTTGCCCGACACATCGTCGACCTCAACCTCTGCGGCACATGCAGCATACGAGATGGCTGCATGTGGGGGGCCGGACACCTCTCCGGTCTCAGCGTTGACGATCTCGGCGAACTCGTTGAGCTGTGCGCCGGTTCCGGTCATGAGCTCGCCATACGTCCAGGTCGCCGCGCCCGCAACGTCGGCGACGCTGAGGTTCTTGTCGGGAGCTCCCTTGACCCTGACCTCGCCGTCGACGATGTCGAGGTCCTCTGGGGACACCTCCATCTCCTTACCTGCAACCTCGAGGATCTTAAGCCGGACGTCGAGTGCAGCCTTGAGGACCGCGTTGCCTGCGACGAACGTCGCCCGTGAGGCGAATGTCCCCGTGCAGACCGGCGAAGAGTCCGTGTTCGAGTTGTCAAACGTTATCCAGTCGTATGGCACGCCGATCGCCTCGGCGACGATTTGCGACTGGATCGTCTTGGCGCCGTTGCCGATGTCTGCCGTTCCGGAAAACACATCGACGCGCCCGTCAGGTTTGATCTTGATCCAGGCTTGGGAGGGGTCTCCGTTCTGGTTCATGCCGGTCGGGTACTCGATCGACGAGATTCCGTATCCTCGATGCTTCGCCATCAGTGTCCCTCCGTCTTGAGCTGTGAAACCAAGTGGTCAGGGAGCATGTCGCCCTCCCTTGGTTCCCTCGTCGCACCCGCATACGCAGGTGCGAGTTCGACTCCGGTCGCGTTTGACATTGCATGGATGACATCCACACTGCTCGGGTCCGTGTAGCGGATCCGGTTGGGCGATGTGTCGTTGATCCGGTTCGCGTTCTTGAGCCGGAGCTCGTACGGGTCGATCCCAAGGATGTCCGCGATCCGACTCATGTGCGTTTCGACAGCGAACGAGATCGATGTCACGCCAAAGCCGCGCATCGCCGTCGACGGTGTCCGGTTCGTGAACACCACGTAGCCGTCGAAGTGCAGGTTGGGGATCGTGTACGCCCCCGTGTGGTGGAAGCTGTGCTTCGTCAACCCGTACGGGCTGAACCGCGCATATGCGCCAGAGTCATGGAGGGTCAGCATCTTACGGCCCAGGAGCCAGCCGTCGTCGGTCACCGCATCGATGATCTCCATGTGCCAGGGCGCACGCGTAGACGACACGAGGAACTCCTCTTCCCTCGTCCACCGCCACTTGACGGGGCGGTTCGCCTTCATCGCAGCGAGTGCCGTGATGGTCTCGGTGGCCGTGTCGACCTTCCCTCCGAACCCACCGCCGACGGTTCCGCCCACGATCTTGATCTTGTTCATCGGGATTTCGAGATGCGCTGCTACAACAGCGAGCGAGAAGTACATGGCCTGCGTGCACGAGTAGATCGTGAGCCTGCCGTCCGGCTCCGGCACGACGAGCGAGACCTGTGGCTCCAGCGGGACATGTTCGATTGCGGAAGGTCGGTAGACGCCAGAGACGAGCCGATCTGCGTCCTCAAACGCCTGCTCGATATTCCCCTTCCTGATCTGCCTTCGATCCATCTCGTCCTCGAAGTGCGTGTACCAGTTGCCCCACTGATGGATCCGCGGGGCATCTGCATCGAACGCCTTCCGGACATCCCACAGAGCGGGCCGCTCCTCGAACTCGATCTCGATGGCGTCGACGGCGGCCTGAGCCGTGTCCTCGTCCTCTGCTGCCACCAGTGCGATCGGCTGGCCGAGGTAGCGGACATCGTCCCCGGCGAGCAGGGGCTCGTCTGCGGGGATACCGAGTCCTGAGAGGTGTCCGTACTCAAGGAGGGGGACGTCCTTCCAGGTGATGACGGCCTTCACACCTGGCATCGCCTCAGCCTTCGATGTGTCCAAGTTCGTGATGGCTGCATGGTGGACGGATGACCTCAGGGCTTTCGCCGAGAGCGTCCCGTGCACTCGTACGTCGTCGACGTACTGCGTCTTTCCCGTCACATGGCCGACCCCGTCGTACCGGGGCATCCGTGCTCCGACAGCCTTCATGCGTCACCTCCAGGCAGGATCACGGTATTCGGACTCGCCGTCATCGATGTCAGGTCGAACTCGGATCGCGTGGCGGCAGCCGATACGGCGCTGATGATCTTCTGGTACCCGGTGCACCGGCAGAGGTGGCCCTTGAGCGCCTCCTGGATCGCTTCCGGTTCGGCGCTGCCATTGCCGTCGAGATACGCCGTGGCGGCGATGATCATCGACGGCGTGCAGAATCCGCACTGGGCTGCGTAGTGGTGCAGAAACGACTGCTGGACGGCTGTGAGGTTCTCGGAGTCGCCCAGTCCTTCAATGGTCGTGATGTCTGCTCCGTCTACGGCGGCGACCGGGGTCAGACATGTCCTCTGTGGCGTGCCATCGACGAGAACGGTGCAGGCGCCGCACCCACCCTGGTCGCAACCCCGCTTTGGGCTCGTGATATTGAGCTCTTCGCGTAGCACGGTCAGGAGCGACGTGAGCGGCGGACTCTGGATATCCACGGTGCCGCCGTTCAATCGGATGTTCATGAAGCCTCCTGGATTTCGGTGAGTACCGCGGACACAAGGGCAGGGAGCGTTTTCTCCCTGTACCACGCAGACGCCAGTGAGTCGTCTCGCATGGCGACATCGTTGAGCGCCGCTTCCCCGGCGGCCGCTGGGTCATCGGCCACGATCTCGGCGGACGCAAGCCGGATACCGATCGGCCCCGCGCCAGTTGCGGCAAGGCTGATCCTGTCACCGGACCGGACACCCGAAACCGCCAGGGCCGTGAAATGCCTCGTGTGTGGGCGGTTGAGCGCCTGAAAGGCCCCTGCCGCCGGTGCATCGAACGAGATGTCGAGCACGAGCCTGCCGGCCTTGTTGGCCAAGAAATCCTCGACGCCGTCGGTCCGAATGCCCCCATCCCCCGTCGACATGACGGTCGCTCCAAGTGCGATGAGCGGGCCCTGAAGATCCCCGCTCGGGTGTTCGGGAGGTGTCGGTGCGCAGAGGTTGCCACCAATCGTTGCCTGGTACTGGATCTCGTGATCGGCAACATTGGCCGCACATGGGCCGAGCGGTGCCACCAAACCGATCAGTTCCGACAGGGGGGTCATGGCCCCGATGGTGTGCGTCGAGCCTTCTCGGTTGACATACGACAGGCCCGCCTTGTTGAGCAGCATCGCCCGTCTCGGTGCTATTCGTCGATAGTTCAAGAGTTGCATCACGATCGTGCCACCTGCGATCACCGTGATGTCGGATCCATCACCGTACGCCTCGATAGCGGCCTCGGTCGTGTCAGGGATCATTACGTCAGCGCTCATCAAACCTCCAAACAGCCGATGCCTGTTGTCACCTGTTGACACACCATAACCGAACTGGAGGGCACCAAATCTTGATCGTCGCAATCCGATAATCGCTGCTGGCGAACATGCCGGTCCGCCTGCTGGTATAGTCGCGGCAAATTGGCAGTCAGCCAAGCAAGGGTGGAGGGCCCATGAGTGACATAGACGCTCGTTCGAACGCAATCTGGGAACTGTTGGACGAGGATGCACCACTTGAGGAGGTGGCTACCGGATTCACATTCACGGAAGGACCGATCTGGCACCCGACCGAAGGACACCTACTCTTCTCCGACATGCCTGGGGACATACGGCGCAAGTACACGCCCGATGGCACTGTGACCGAGGTGCGAAACCCGTCGAACAAATGCAACGGCATGACGTATGACCGCGATCTCAACCTTCTCGTGTGCGAGCACGTAACGTCTTCACTCGTCAGGGAGCGACCCGACGGAGCCATTGAGACGATCGCCTCACACTTTGAGGGCAAGGAACTCAATAGTCCCAATGATGTGTGTGTGCGGCGAGATGGATCGATCTACTTTTCGGACCCGTGGTATGGCCGCATGCCGGTGTTCGGATTCGAGCGTGAGCGCGACCTTGGTTGGCAGGGAGTCTTTCGGGTCCCCCCTGGGGGCGGCGACTCTCAGTTGATCGTCGACCGTGATAGATACGAACAACCGAACGGTCTCTGCTTCTCGCCTGACGAGTCACTTCTCTACATCAACGACACACCGAACGCTCTCATCGATGTCTACGACGTGAACGCCGACGGAAGTATCGTAAATGGCCGGCGGTTCGCTGACAACATCGGCTCCGGCGTGATCGAAGAGGGCATCCCAGACGGAATGAAGTGCGATGAACGTGGGAACATCTGGGTCACGGGTCCCGGTGGCGTGTGGGTGTTTGACACCGGTGGCACTCACATCGGCACGGTGAAGGTGCCCCAGAACGTGGGCAACCTCACATGGGGTGGAGACGACTGGCACACGTTGTACATGCCGAGCACCTCTTCGCTCTACACCATCCGAACAAAGGTGGGTCCCCATCGCGAGTTGTATATGGGCTGAGACCACGGGCCAGGAGAAATCCGACATCTGTAAAGGGAGTGGAGAAACCAGATGACCAACGATTTCAAACTTGACGCCAATCGCTGCGCGCTGATTGTACAAGACCTACAAAACGACGTTATTACCGATGGGGGCGCGTTCGCCGAGTCAGGCGCTCCAGATCACGCACGTGAACAGAACGTGGTTGCAAACGTACAGCGGCTTGCAGCAGCATGCCGATCCAAAGGCGTGCCCGTCATCCATGTGTGGTACATCGTTGAGGATGGCGCCCCTGGGCTGAAGCTGAACGCACCGCTCTTTGAAGGTGTTGCCGAGGGTGCAATGGTGAGGGGCACGTGGGGAGCGGCCCCAGCCGATGGCCTTGAACCGCATGAAGGCGACTTCGTCGTTGAGAAGACGCGAATGAGCGCATGGCAGGGGACCAATCTCGAAAACATCCTCGCCGGCACCGGACGTGACACGATCATCATCAGTGGCGCATGGACCAACATGTCGATCGAGCACACGGCCCGCACTGGGGCGGACAAGGGCTACTACATGGTCGTGCCGGAGAACGCGTGCTCAACAATGAGCGCCGATTGGCAGAACGCCTCGATCAACTACGCACTGCAAAATGTGGCGACGGTCACCGATGTTGATTCGGTGATTGCCGGCATCAACTAGGTCGCGACCGGCCAGCACAGAGTACGGGCCAAAGCCCGGGGAGACGACGCAGATTTGACAGCAACAACCGAGCAAAAGACGAAGAAGTCGAGTCAGCGCTCAACCGTGCAATGGGTTGCGCTCGTCGCAGGATGGAGCGTCGCGGCGATTCTCGCAGCGTGGGTTCTCGTCTTCGCAAACGGCACCCCTGCCGAGCCGCTAGTTTCGCAACCAGGCGACTTCGTGAAGGTGCTGCTCAATGCGCTCACGATCGCCGGCCTCTATTTCATCGTTGCTTCGGGCTTCACCCTCATCTTCGGTCTGATGCGGGTCGTGAACCTCGCTCATGGTTCGTTCTTCCTGCTCGGCGGTTATATCGCCCTGGAATTCCAGAAACTGATGGTCGGGAAGAGCCGCAATATTCTCGGGGACGATGTCGGCGTCTTCGATTGGGTAATTCCGCTCCTGCTCGCGGCGATGATTGCCGGCATTCTGGGTCTGATCATGCAACAGGTGTTCCTCCGCTGGTTCCAGGGACAGGACATGCGCGAGACGATGATCACTATTGCGATCTCAGTCATCCTCGCTGACATGATGGTGTCGTGGTTCGGTGGCATAGGTGTCGACATCCAATGGCCGGGTTTGATCGACCATGCAATCACAGTGTCTGGGGTCCGCTATTCGGTGTCACGTCTCTTCATGCTTGGTGTCGCCATTGTCGTAGGGGTAGCCCTGTGGGCCTGGCTGCAGAAAACGAGGACAGGGATGGTCATTCGCGCTGGAGTGGACGACACGTCCATGGTGCAAGCCCTTGGCATCAATGTGCAGCTCGTATTCGCTCTGGCCTTCTTCGTTGGCTCAGCGCTCGCTGGCATGGGAGGTGTCATGGGAGGGTCGTTCGCTGGATTGGCTGCGGGAGTCGATGGCCAGTGGCTGCTCAACTCGATCATCGTCGTGATTGTTGGCGGGTTGGGATCTCTCAAGGGCGCCCTCGCTGGTTCGTTGCTCCTTGGGGTCGTCACCGCATTTGCCCCTTCATATCTTCCAGCTGGTTTCACGAACTACTCCATCATTTTCACATTCGTTTTGCTCGGAGCGGTGCTTGCATGGCGCCCCTATGGATTGTTCGGGACACCTGAATGACCGCCGCGGACAACAACGCCAGCCGTCCACGAGGCCGTGTGGTCACATTCGAGCGCGCGCTCCTCGTTTTCGCCGTGGCATTGTTGCTCGTGTTGCCCGCGTTCACGTCTGACTTCTTTGTCAGCTTCGTGCTCACCCAGGGCTTGCTCCTCGGGATCGCCGCGGCCAGCCTGATTTTCCTCGCTGCGTACGGAGGGATGGTGTCTCTCGCTCAGACGCTGTTGTTCGGCGTCAGTGGCTTCGTAATTGGCAACGCGGTAACGACCGGGGGGAGCAAGGGCTTGAACCTCGGTCTCGACCCTTGGCTGGGTGTGGCCTTGGGCGTTGGAATCACCACAGTGTTGGCATTTTTCCTGGGCGCTGTGGCCAGCCGGTCGACCGGGCTTTATTTCCTGATGATCACCCTCACCTTCGGCGTCATCGGCTTCTATTTCTTCGGTCAGGTAACAACGTTCTCAGGTTTCGGTGGCATCAACCAGGTGCGGGTGCCGGACTTCGTCGGAACGCCGGGTCAGTTCCCCGAAAGGCTCTACTTCCTCGCCCTGGCCGTGAGCGTAATCGTCTATGTCGTGCTTCGCTACATCGCGAGAACACCGTTCGGCCTGTCGCTTCAGGGGATTCGCGATGACCATGTTCGGATGAGTTCCATGGGGTACAACGTTTGGGTCCATCGGACCTTGGCATTCACGTTGGCCGGTTTCGTAGCATCGCTCGCAGGAGTTCTCTTCATCTGGTGGAACCGCCAGATCGATCCTGCATCGATCGGGATGGGCGAGATTCTGGCTCTCCTCATCATTGCGGTCATCGGCGGCATAAACCGATTAGAGGGCGCGTGGGTCGGTGCGATCGTGTTCGTGATGGTGAACAACTATGTACGAGACGTACCGGGACTGAATCAGATCGGCCTCACAGAGGCGCGCTTCAACACCATCATCGGCCTGATCTTCCTGATCATCGTGTTGCTGTCGCCCGACGGCCTCATCGGGATCGGCCAACGAGTCGTGCGGCTTCTGACGCCTCGCGCATGGCACACCTCACAAGCTCCAGGATCCGACTCTGGGAGTGGACCCTCGGTAACAGCAGGAAGCAGATCCGACTCTGGGAGTGGATCAGCGGAGACAACGGGAAGCAAATAGGAGGAGAAACAGTGAGATTCACAATATCTCGTACGAAAGCGGCGAGGCTGATGGCGGTATTCGCCGTTGTGGCCTTGGTCGCTGCATCGTGTAGTAGCGATGATGGCGGCGATACGACAACAACAGGCGGTGATGCCGCGACAACAACAGCAGCAGCAGGCGGTGATGCCGCGACAACAACAGCAGCAGCAGGCGGTGATGCCGCGACGACAACAGCAGCAGCAGGCGGTGGTACCGAGGTCATCAAGCTTGCGGTTCTGTCCGAGTGCTCAGGCGCCTTTGGTGACTTCCACCAGCAGGACATGGCTGGCGTTGGCGCTGCCATGGCTGAATATGCAGGTGCCACGATCACGGACCCGAACGATGCCGCAGCTGGTTGGACCGGCGCAAGCGTCAACGGTGTGCCCATCGAATTGGTCGGCATCGGCTGTGGAGACGACACCGCCGATACAGCGATCGAAGAGACCAGGCGCCTCATGGAGCAGCTCGGAGCGGACATCATGATTGGACCATTGTCCGGTGATGAGTCGATCGCTGTTGCCAACTATGCGAAGGATCATCCAACGCAGACGTTCATCAACGGCTCGGCGGGCGCGATGGACACGACGCTCGAGGTGCAGGCACCGAACTTCTTCCGCTACAACTCCGATGGAGCTCAGTGGAACGCAGGTACCGGCGATGTCGCCTTCAACGATCTCGGATGGAAGACAGCTGCCGTCATCATGGATGACTACAGCTTCGCATGGACATCGGGCGCCGGCTTCATAGCGGAGTTCTGTGCTGCAGGCGGAGAGGTCACCTCTCGCGTCTTCCCACCACTGAACACGACCGACTATTCGTCATTCGTAACTCAGCTGCCGGGTCCAGACGAAGTAGACGGCTACTTCTGGGTTGTTGGCGGTTCTGGCACGTTGCCAGCACTCAAGGCATTTGAAGATGCCGTAGGTCCTGTCACCCCAGACCAGCACATGGGCAACTTGTTCTGGGAGTTCGCAGCAGGAAGCATGGATCCCTCCATGGAAGGCGCCTACATCGGTGGCTTCGGCACAGCCGGAGACCTGAAGTTGGACAGCGTCGCTGCGCACACAGCGATCATTGCCAGCCACTACGACAACTTGGAGCCGTTCGGTGATGCTGCCGCCCAGGCGAATTCTGGGTTCCTTGTCAACTACTTTGCGGCGTCACAGGCTCTCATCGAGGGGCTTGAGCAAGTCGGTGCGGACATCTCAGACGGTCAGGTTGCGCTTCAGGGTGCGCTCGGCGGTCTGCAGCTCGCGGGGCCGTATGGCACGACCACGCTTGACGGTAACCGACAGGCTGTACAGGATCAGTACGTACGTCAGTTCGTACTCCTTGACGATGGCAGCCTTGGTCTGGCCACGGTTGCGGTCATCCCGGCGGTTGATCAGACCTTCGGTGGAACGTTCGAGCAGGGCAACATGCCCAGCCGTGACGTCCCTGGGTGTGAGCCAAGCGACCTTTCGTGGCTCGGGAATGCCACACCGGTCGTCGATGGTGTGCCGCAAGGCTGATCGAGCAACGTAAACGAGCAACGAGGAAGGTCAAGAGCGAGTGACGACTACTGACACAGCTCAGATTCTGCAACTCAGCGGGATCGAAAAGGCCTTCGGAGGCGTGCATGCCTTGCGCGGCGTCGATATCGACGTCGCGCAAGGTGAACGCCTCGCGATTTTGGGACCGAATGGCGCTGGCAAGACCACTCTCTTCAATGTCATAGCCGGCGATTTCGCGCCTACAGTTGGGACGGTGAGGATCGAGGGACGAGACGTGAGCACAGCCCCTGCCCGCACAAGACCGGATCTCGGTGTCGCACGCACCTACCAGCGGACCAGGCTGTTTCCTGGCCTTACTGTCGAAGACAACCTTTATGTCGCGATCGTTGGGAAGGAACGCGGCCACCTGCGTATATTCACAAACAAGAAGGACCGAGTCTTCAGAGAACGCGCTGCGCGTGCCGCCCAGCGGGTCTGGCTCGGAACGAAACTCGATACCAAGGTTGAATCCCTCTCACACGGCGAGCAACGGCAACTCGAGCTGGGGATGGCCATGTCTGTGCATCCATCCTTGCTTCTGCTCGATGAGCCCGCTTCAGGGTTGTCGCAAGGCGAGCGGCAACGCCTCACCGAAATGCTTTTGAGCTTGGAAGAATCGGTGACGCTGATCATCATCGAACACGATATGGATGTCGCCCTGAATGTCGCGCGTCGGGTGATCGTGATGCACGACGGATCCATTATTGCCGAGGGAACACCGGATGAGATCCGCGCGAACCAGATGGTCCATGACATCTACCTCGGAAGGACCGGCAGTCGTGAGTGATGCGACCCCCATCCTTGAGGTCAACGACCTTGCATCTGGCTACGGAGCGGCCAGGGTGCTCTTCGACATCGATTTCTCGATGGGGGTTGAAGCGGTTGCCGTACTCGGGCGCAACGGTATGGGGAAGACCACTTTGTGCAACACCATCATGGGCCTCGTCCCCGCTATGGGTGGTTCCGTCAAGCTAGACGGCACCGAGCTCACCGGTAAGAAGACCCATCAGATCGCGGCTCTCGGTATCGGCTATGTGCCGCAGGGGAGAAGATTGTTCCCGTCGTTGACAGTCGATGAGCACCTGCAAATGCTGGTCAAGGGAACCAAGGGGCACCGCTGGACAAAGGATGCCGTGTATGAATTGTTTCCACGCCTGACGGAACGTCGCAAGGTCAGCGGAGCCGCACTTTCGGGTGGTGAACAGCAGATGCTCGCCATCGGGAGGGCTCTGATGCTGAACGCCCCACTGATCATCATGGATGAACCATCCGAGGGTCTTGCCCCTGCAATCGTCGACCAGCTCATCGACACGTGTCACAAGCTTGTCCGGGAGGGCCACGCTATTCTGCTCGTTGAACAGAACATCACTGTTGCGACCGCTGTAGCGGACCGGCAGCTGATCATGGTTTCGGGCCGGATCGAAGCGGAAGTCGGTGCAACCGAGCTGATGAACGACACCGACGCCCAACGCCGCTACTTGGGTGTCGACTCACTATGAACGCCACTCCGGCACTCGACGTGGCACTGTGACACGTCCGATAGGCTCGGCGCGAAATGGGTAGCGACCGGTTCCTCATCACCGGTGCCATGGGGTGCATCGGCGCATGGGTGACGAAACTCCTCCTGGACGATGGCGCGACCGTCGCGATCTTCGATTTGTCCACGGACGACAGGCGCCTCCGAGCGATCATCGACGCCGAGATGCTTGCAACCGTGGAGCGGATTCCAGGTGACATCACCGATGTCGACCACGTCTCAGCGGCCGCAGCAGGGCGAACGCACATCGTTCATCTCGCTGCCCTCCAAGTGCCCTTCTGTCGGGCCAATCCACCGCTCGGCGCAGCCGTCAACGTGACGGGAACGGTGAACGTATTTCAAGCGGCGAAGGAGCACGGAATCGCGAACCTCGCCTATGCGAGCAGCATGGCGGTGTACGGACACCCGAGAAACTACGGCGTCAACATCCTACCGCCCGACGCTGCCCGTTTGCCTGAGACGCTGTACGGCGTCTTCAAGGTCGCGAACGAAGACACGGCCACTGTGTACTGGCAGGAGGACCATGTGCCGAGCATCGGGATCCGGCCATACACGGTGTACGGGCCGCTCCGCGACCAGGGTGTCACCGCGCAGCCAACCCTCGCGATCGAGGCTGCGGTGCGGGGCGACGACTACCACATCGAGTACGGAGGAGTGGCGGGGTTTCAGTTCGCTCCAGACGTCGCTCGCGTGCTGACGATGGCCGTACGCGCTGCGCCAGATGGGGCGCATGTCTATTCGCTCGCCGGCGACATCGTATCGATGGGTGAGTTCGTCGACGTCGTGTCCGACGTCACTGGCAGTGCAACGATCACCCATGGGGACGACCCGCTGCCTTTCCCTGACGGAGCAGACGACGGGCCGCTCCGGCAACGGCTTGGAGAGCTGCCGCATACTCCGCTTCGTGATGCGGTCGCAGTGACGGCCGAGTTCTTCAAGAACGGTGGGCAGCTTGGTGCGAGCTGACCTCGATCTTGTTGGGGCCAGAATGGAAGATCTCTATACGGGCATTATCCATGACGTCCTACGAACAAGGGGTGAGGCGACAGGAGTGCTGCCGAAGGGCATCCACTCACTCGCCGCCAGTGGCAAGGTCGGCGGGGTTGTCTTCACGATGTCTGGCGAGCCTGATCCCTCCATCAGCGGGCACGAGTCACTCCTGCTGTGGACTGAATTCCTGTCTGAGGTCCCTCCAGGGTCGGTGGTCGTCAGCCAACCGAATGATCTTGAGATCGCGCACATGGGTGAGCTCTCCGCAGAGACGCTGCAGTACCGCGGCGTGCGAGGCTTCATCGTTGATGGGGGTTGTCGTGATACCAGACTCGTAATCGACATGGGCTTTCCGGTTTGGTGTCGTTATACGACACCCGAAGACGTCGTTGGTCGCTGGCGGGTTGATGCACTTGGTGAGCCGATTGTGATCGGAACTGTTGTGGTCGAGAGTGGCGACTGGGTGCTTGCGGACGAGGACGGAGTCGTGGTCGTCCCCGCCGCCACTGCTGACGTCGTCGTGAGCGAGGCAGAGGTTCAGGCTGCCACAGAGGACAAGATCCGGGCGGCGATACTTGCAGGGATATCACCGAAGGATGCATATCTCGAGCACGGAAAGTTCTAATCGAACCGTCTCCGAGCCGCCTCTGATGACGATTGCTATAGTGCCTGAGGAACAGCAGAGTTTGTCGATACGAGGAGAGAGCCGTGTCAGATAGCCATCACGCCGTCAGAGGTGACGATCGGCATGATCCCTGGTAGCGGTGGCACCCAGCGAATGGCTCGCCTTGTCGGTTTGGGTCGAGCCAAGGACATTGTGATGAGGGGACGCCGCGTCGGTGCTGAAGAAGCCGCAGCAATAGGTCTTGTGACCGAAGTCGTGCCGTTCTCTGACCTTGATGCCGCTGCCGATTCCTTGGCAGCTGAATTGCTGCGTCATTCGCCATTGGCGCTTGGCATGGCGAAACGGGTACTCAACCTGGCATACGACGGACCACTGCAGATCGGCCTGGAGGTTGAAGGACTCGCGTATGGTTTCTTGCGGACATCGAATGACCTCCGCGAGGGTATCGAGTCGTTCGTTGAGGGCCGCCCTCCGAACTACACAGGTACCTGAGGCGTATCGTGCCGCACGCTTTCACGATGCCGGCGGACTATGTGGCCCGAACGGTGGCGCGTGAGGGGCGACCACACAGCGTCGAGAAGATCGTTGGTCCGAACACGGCGCTGCTTGCCGTCGACATGCAGCACTACTTCATGGAGACACCGTACGCCGGTGCGTGCGAGGTAGCGCAGGAGGTCGTCCCGAATGTGAACAGACTCGCATCAGAGGTTCGGAGTCGTGGCGGCGCTGTCGTATGGCTTCAGAACGCGGCACCTTGGCAAAGCGAGGAGTCCTGGTCGGCGCTGCGAGAGCGATACTCAGAGGCCGCAGCCCGAGCGCGGTGGAGTTCCCTTCAGGAGGGTGCAGATGGGTTCGAGCTATGGCCAAGCCTTGAAGTGAGACCAGGCGACAGTCGAGTTGTCAAGAGCCGTTACTCGGCCTTCATCCCCGGTTCGTCGAATCTCGAGCCTCTGCTGCGTGAGAGGGGCATCGATTCTCTCTTGATCGCGGGAGTGGCAACGAATGTGTGCTGCGAGTCGACGGCCCGCGACGCGATGATGCTGAACTTCAGGGTGCTGATGGTGTCAGACGCGTGTGCAGCGGCCTCTGACAGGGAGCATGGTGCGGCGCTTGGGAACTTCTACCTGTTCTTCGGTGATGTCCAGACCACTGACGAGGTGCTATCGCGCTTCGAGTGATCGACCAGTGTGCGCGGATTCTTGAGTCTCCGAGGTGACTCTAGAGGGGGCGCTGCTCAGCCGAGAATGAATTCGATCGGAGCGGCTCCGACCTCCACTGCAGCCGTTTCCGTAGCGTGGAGGAATGTTGTTTGGACAATGTGTTTGGCCCTGGCGTAGTTATCCAACTCAACCGGGACAGGGCTGGTCCGCTGATTGAGTGCGTAGGCGGCGGCATTGTGGCCGATGGCTCGGTAGGAATCCAGAGTCAGAAGAGGCGCCATCGAAAAGAGTTCGAGATTGTCGAGCGGCTGCTGCTCAACACTGTGGATAACGGCAGTGCCCTTCGATTGGACACCGATCCCGATACCCGAGCCGCTCAGCGACGCAGCGTCGTGCGCGATGAAGGCGACATCGGAGGTGCGTGGCACTCTGATGAAACGGGCTGTCCCACCGCATGATGCCACTCCTTCGGCGAGCGCGCTCACGACAGCTTCGTGCCTCAGACCGTTGATCGTCTCGCGCAGGTTTCCAAGGAAGGCTGGACCCACCCCGACCACGACCTCATTCGAATCGCTGCCAGGCATCGCGTCGCACACCACGGTGATCTTGGCTGGTTCCTCCGAAACTGGAGGATTCAACGTGTCGGGATCGAGGAGATAGGGCAGCGATTGCAGCAAGTTCCAACGATCACCTTCGAGGAGGTAGCCGGTGCCTGGTCCTGCATACTCATTTGGATCATTCACGGCAGATACCACGTTCCAGTCCGCACCAACGATCGCCGACGTCTGGAGGTAGTCACCGCTCACCCTGAGCCGCTGCATCCCGAGCACCGCTTCGCCTATCTCTTGAAAACCGGCCTGATCCAGCGCTCTGGCGACATCGATACCTGAGATCTCTTCGGCGAACACGAGGTCGGCTGCCTCCACATCGGAGGCGCGGTCGCGGTCTGGCATGTCACGGCTGTCGTAGCTTGTAACCGCGTCTGCCACTTCCTGATCGGTGATCTCGGGGAAGCCAAGTTCGCGGAAAACGGCCTGTGTGGCGGTAGCCGCCAACTTCCGAACCTTGAGTGCCTCGGCCTCGTCCAGCGGTTCGATGCCTGCGTCGATTTGCCAGTCCCGCTGAATCGTCGTCCACTCATCGAGATCGTCAGCGTCGTAGTTACCTCCGCCGAACATGTTGTCGTACTTTGGCATGGCGCTATAGCCAGAGGTGACGAAGTCGGTACCAGGAAGGAACTGACCCATCAGCTTGGCGGTTCGCCGAATGGGCGAATGTGACGCAATAGCGTCGTTTCCGGATGCCACTTCAAGGCCGAGCCAGGCTGCGATGAGGTTTTCGGCGAGGATCATCTTGGTACCGCCTGGCAGCGCCATCGGCAGCGTGACTGTGGAGATGCCGCCGTTTTGAACGCCCTGGGAGCCGATTGCGCGAATCAGCGCCAAGCAGCGTGCCTCGAGATACAGCATCGAGCAGCCTTCGGCGTGGCCCATCAGCGCTTCCGAACCGCTTCCCGATGTGGACCGAACCTTGATACCTCTTGAGGCATACGCCGAAGCCAGAAACGCCTTTGACCATGGAGTGTCGTCTCCATCGACCATTGCGCCGTCGGTGCCGTACACAGACAAAGTCTCGGAGTACGTTGTGAGCCCTTGCATCCCGAGCTGGAGGTTTCGCTTCTCTTCGACGGCACACTGGGTAAGCACGCCTGGTCGCCCTGTCTGGGAGCCGACCAGCAGCGCTATGGCATTGAACGGCGCATAGCGAGCCACCCCCACCGTGGTCTCGATCTCCGCAAAACCGCGGGCGGCCGCCTCAGCGGCGTCGGCGGCAAGAAGGGCAGGACTCTCCTTGCGATTCGTCACATGTGCTTGGTTGGCTGGTCGACGGCGTGCCCTGAGCTTCTTGAGCGCGAACATCATCTCGACTGGGTCGAGTTTGCTGACGACGTTGGCCATCTTGGCAGGAGTCAAGCCTCGCGAAAGACGAACCAGCGCGCTGCGGGGCACGGATACATCCACGAGGCGCATCGCAATCTCCGCGTCGGAGAGCGCCATTGTCTCGACTGCGACTTCGAGATCGATCCCATGCATGCTCACGAACTGGTCGATGAGGTCGAAATCGTCTGACTGCTTGCCGTCCATCCGAACAATGACCCCATTGACGATCGTCAACTCTGGTTCGGGGTCGTTTGGACCATTCATCGTTACCAACCCGAGATCGGGCTCTGGCTCGATGATTGCTTCCCGCCGCAGGCCACGCTCGCTCCTCGCCCTGGAGCGGCTTGAGTCGGTCATGCCAATAGACCTTGCTTGGCGTAAGCAGCCCCAGCCTGTCGCACCAGCGACGCAATAGCCGTCGCGTGATAGCCCGTTTCCATCCGAAGAGCCCATTTCTCGAGATCCTCAGCGGTTGACCGGCGTGGGCGGAGCGCCGTGTAGACCTCAAGGATGACATCATCGGGAATATTCGCTAACTCCGCTGCTCGCTCGAGGTTGTCTGCCAGCTGATCCCTTTCAGCGACTCGCGCCACCTGTGCCTGCATGCGCAGCGTTTCTGGCGTGGCACGGAACTCGTCCTCAGGGATGACCCCAGCGCGGAGATTCTCCAAAGTGAGATGGCTGAGACCGAGACCGCTTGGCGTGCGGATGAGATCGGGGCGCCGGACACCAATCGGGTACTCGGATTGCGGGTCGAATTCGGTCATGTCGCCAGCCTAATAGCAGGTATCCACGGATGCTTTCGGGCGTCATGGGAGTGTCGCGACAGCGCCAAGAAAGCCGAATTGCCCCGCCGCCAGCCTATTCCTATAGTCGAAGGTACCGTGACTATCGACCCCTCGACCGCTTCGTTTGATCCGCTGGCTGGGCTCGTGGATCGCGACCTGCTGCACGATCTTGCTTTTGTTGACGGGGAATGGGTTGGGGCAGACAACGGATCCAGGTTCCGCGTGGATGATCCGGCAACCGGTGCCGAGATTGCTTCGGTACCTCGGATGGGCGGTGCCGAAACGAGGCGAGCCATCGAGGCTGCCGATCGCGCCTTCTTGGGGTGGCGGTCCATGACGGCCAAACAGCGGGCGCGCATACTCCGAGATTGGGCGGATCTGATGCGAGCCCACGTCGAAGACCTGTCTTTGATTCTGACGGTAGAGCAAGGCAAGCCGTTGGCAGAATCGCGAGGCGAGATTGAATACGCTGCATCGTTTCTAGAGTGGTTCGGAGAGGAAGGCAAACGGGTCTACGGCGACGTCATACCAACGCCGATTCCCGGTCGCCGCATTGTCGTTCTCAAGCAACCAATAGGTGTCACAGCCGGGATCACTCCGTGGAACTTCCCCGCTGCAATGGTCACGCGGAAGTGTGCTCCCGCTCTCGCTGCCGGCAACACGATGGTGTTGAAGCCAGCTGAGCAGACTCCGCTCTCCGCTTTGGCGATCTGTGAACTTGCTCATCGCGCGGGGCTACCGCGAGGCGTATTCAACGTGGTCACCGGCTCCGCAGAGGACGCTCCTTCTATTGGTGAGGAGATGACATCGAACCCGACGGTACGGATGCTCGGGTTTACCGGTTCGACTGAGGTTGGCAAGCTGCTGATGCGTCACTGTGCTGATTCCGTGAAGAAGATCAGTCTTGAGCTTGGCGGCAACGCTCCTTTCATCGTGTTTGAAGATGCCGATCTTGATGTTGCGATCGATGCCCTTCAGGCGTGCAAGTGGAGAAACGCTGGCCAGACATGTATCTCGGCCAACCGGATCCTTGTGCAGCGGGGTGTAATCGACGAGTTTGCAGCTCGCCTGGTCGAGTACGCACGCGGGCTTGAGGTGGGAACCGGAACGGATGAGGGTTCTCAGATCGGGCCGCTGATTGACAAGCAGGGTTTTGAGAAGGTCAAGGCTCATGTCGCCCAGGCAATCGATGGGGGAGCGAAGGTTGTGACGGGAGGCGGACCCCACAAACTCGGGGGCCTGTATTTCGAACCGACGGTGTTGACAGATGTGACTCCAGATATGGTCATGTCCTGTGAGGAGACCTTCGGCCCTGTTGCAGGCCTTATTCCGTTCGACACCGAAGAAGAAGCGATAGCCATTGCAAATGACACTCCGTACGGCCTATGCGCATACTTCTTCACCAAGGACATGGCTACTGGTTGGCGCGTCGGTGAGGCACTCGAGGCTGGCATTGTTGGTCTGAATACAGGCTTCGTGTCAACGGAAGTTGCGCCGTTCGGTGGTGTGAAAGAGTCAGGGCTCGGGAGGGAAGGTTCGTACTACGCGATCGAAGAATGGGTCGAAACCAAATACTTCACATTCGCCGGTCTCTAGTCACACGAAGTGAGGGAAAACAATGATCGTTGAGCTGCGGGAATACCACATCCACACAGGCAAGCTTCGGGAGATCGTCGACTTGTATGAGAACGAGGGCATCGCCATTCAACAAGAGGCCCTTGGTAATTTGCTTGGCTGGTTCACTACTGACGTCGGTGCCCTCTCGACCGTCGTCAGCATGTGGGGATATGCCAGCAGTGATGAGCGCGACGAGCGGAGGGCTCGCCTCCAGCAGGACGAGCGGTGGCAGCAGTTCCTCAAGAAGATTCAGCCGCTCATCCATACCCAACAGAACCGTCTCTTGAAACCGACCGGATTCTCTCCGATCCATTAGGCCGAAAGTCAACACGGAAGGAACGAACGCATGAGTCTCACAGGCAAGGTCGCCATCGTCACCGGCGGAGCCCAAGGCATCGGGCGAGCGATCGCTGATGGCTTGGCCGCCGACGGTGCCAGGATTGTGATCGCTGACATTGCGAACGCCAAGGCGGCAGCCGAAACCTACCAAGGTGGCATGGGGGTGACCGTCGATGTCTCGGATCCCGAGCAGGTCGACGCCATGGTCAAAACAGTCATTGACGAATGCGGAGCCATCGACATCCTGATCAACAATGCCGGTATCTACGCCTCACTTGAGATGCGCCCCTTCGAGCAGATCCCGGTAGACGAATGGCGCAAGGTGATGGATATCAATCTTCTTTCCATGTTCCTGACGTGCCGCGCCGTGGTGCCGATCATGAAGCTGCAAGGAAGAGGCAAGATCGTCAACATCTCGTCCGGTACGCCGTTTCGTGGCGTTCCGTTTCTTCTGCACTACGTCACGAGCAAGGGTGCCATTGTTGCGTTCACTCGATCACTGGCCAAGGAAATCGGGGCAAGCAACGTCCATGTCAACTGCGTTGCCCCAGGATTCACCGTCAGCGACGGCGTCAAGCAGCACCCCGAGGTTCTCGAAGCACTCGCAGAAGTCTCTGTGTCCGCTCGCACACTCAAGCGTGACCAGGTGCCACAAGATGTCGCCGGCGCCGTTGTCTTCTTGTGCGGAGACGGAGCAGATTTCATCACCGGTCAAACGATGGTGATTGACGGAGGTCAGTATTTCCACTGAATCAGGACCTGGGCTGAAGGCCATGTGGCTGACGCTGACGTACCACGACGGCGGCGCGACCTCGCAGGACGGCGAAATCAGCGTCGTATACGACATTGACCACAACGAGGCTCACTTCGGTGCAGCTTTCGTCGCAGCACCGGCACTGTTGTGGAAGCTCCATGAGGGTGCCCCGGTGTCGGATGCGATGTTGTCGGCCGAGGTCACGGTCGATCCCGCCGAGGAATGGATACTGCGCTGCGACCGGATCGACTTTCCTCCGGGAGGTGTGGCCCATCTGCATACTCATCCTGGCCCTGGCATCCGCTGTCAGCTCTTTGGTGAACTCACCGTTGAAACCGAAGGAAGGTCTCGCACATACGGCCCGCTTGGCGCCTGGTTCGAGACGGGACCAGACCCGGTGTTCGCAATCGCGTCGGAGACTGATGAGAGCGCGTTCGTTCGGGTCATGCTGCTGCCACGCAAGTGGGAAGGAAAGCGAACCATCACGTACGTGGATCCCGCTGACGCCGACAGGCCCAAGCTTCAGCGCGCCACAGTGTTCTTCGACCGTCATGTCGAGTTGTGACAGTGCGTAACGGTGGCCAGGTCTTGGTCGACCAACTGCGTATCCATGGCGTGGACACGGTGTACACGGTGCCAGGAGAGAGTTTCTTGCCTGTGCTTGATGCGCTGTACGACGTCAGGGAGGAGGTTCGGCTTATTACGGCTCGCCACGAGGGTGGTGCCGCGAACATGGCTGAGGCTCACGCCAAGCTCATTGGGGCTCCTTCGGTCGTCTTCGTGAATCGGGGGCCCGGGGCAACGCATGCTGCCAATGGCGTTCACACGGCGTTCCAAGATTCGACACCGCTGATCGTCTTCATCGGTCAGGGTCCACGGGAGTTCCTTGATCGCGAGTCGTTTCAGGAGATGGACCACAGGATCTTCTTCAGCGAGATGACGAAGTGGGCTGGTCAGATCGAAGACCCAGCCCGCATCCCGGAGCTGGTGAGCAAGGCGATGCACATCTCCATGGAAGGTCGGCCAGGTCCCGTTGCTCTGGCACTCCCAGAGGACGTTATGGAGGAACTAACCGACGTTGCTGATGCCAGGCCGTATCGAATCGCTCGTCCCCATCCCGGGACCGATGAGATGTCAGAACTTCGGACCATGCTCGCCGCGTCCGAAAAGCCCGTCATGATCGTGGGCGGCGGCGGCTGGACCGCTTCCGCGAGCAGGGATCTTCTTGCGTTTGCCGAGGCGAACCAGATTCCCACTGTGGCGTCGTTTCGTTGCCAGGACTACATCGACAACTATTCGGACGTGTTCATTGGGTATGGGGGTCTTGGGATACGCCCCAAGCTCGCCGAAAGGATCAAGAGGGCGGACCTGTTGCTCGTTGTCGGCGCCAGGCTCGGAGAGGCAACGACGAGTCGGTACTCGCTGGTGGACATACCCACCCCGCAGCAGGCGCTGGTCCATGTGCATCTTGGTCCCGAGGAGTTGGGCAGCGTCTACCAGGCGAACCTGCCCATCAATGCTGGATACACGGAGTTTGCTTCCGCTGCCCGTGCGCTCGACCCGGTGGCTCATGATCGCTGGGATGCATGGGCAGCTTCTGCTCGCGTCGACTACCTCGAAGATCTTGAACCACCAGATGCCCCAGGGGATCTCAACCTGGCCTCCGTGGTCCGTCACGTGAACGATGTACTCCCTCGGGATGCGATCATCACCAACGGCGCTGGCAACTTCACCGTGTGGGCCCATCGGTACTACCAGTTCGAATCGTTCCGTACCCAACTGGGTCCGACCAGTGGTTCGATGGCCTACGGAATCCCTGCCGCTGTAGCCGCAAAGATCGTGCACCCGGAACGGCCCGTTGTCGCGGTCACAGGCGACGGCGATCTGGCGATGTCGTTACAAGAGATCGCCACCGCCGTCCAATACGATCTCGATCCCGTGATTCTCCTCGTGAACAACGGGATGCTTGCAACCATGCGCATGCACCAAGAACGCCGTTTTCCTGGTCGAGTTCACGGCACAGACCTCGTCAACCCAGATTTTCAGGCGCTCGCCGCATCGTTCGGTCTCCACACGGAGTTGGTCGAGCGAGATGAGGACTTCCCAGCCGCCTTCGACCGAGCGCTCAACGCAGGTCGCGCCAGCCTGATCGAGTTACAGATCGATCCCGACCAACTCACCCCCGGCAAGACGCTGAGCGGGACCCGCAAAGCGGCACTCGACCGATCGGGCGTGGGGTGACGTATAGTTTCGTTTGGGTCTGACAAGGAGGAAATGATGCCGATGATTCGGGTCGAACTATTCGACTACCGTATTGACGACGAGGTGAGCGCCAAGCTCATCAAAGGTATGACCGATGTCATGTGCGACGTCATACACGAGAGCATGCGCGACCACACTTTCGTGATCGTGGAGGGCCACTCACCGAAGAATTGGGGAGTGGGCGGTCGTCCCTGGCCGGTTGACGAGATGGAAGTCTGAACGAAACCGGGTTGATCACAAGAGTCGATGCTGGGCGCTGGGGGTGCTTTGGCATGCAACAAGGAGGGCTGACGAGTGTTGGAACCGGTACTGATTGACGGTGCTTGGCGAGCGGCTACGAGCGTAGGTTCGTTCAGCGCCATCAATCCCGCAACAGGAGAGAGCCTTCCTGCGACGTTCCCTGTGTCGGGTATCGCCGATGTGGAAGCGGCCCTCGACGCTGGCGTACAAGCGGCTCGGGAGCTTCGCGATACTCAACCGGAGGCCATTGCGGGCTTCCTCGATGCCTTTGGCGAAGGTCTCTTGACGAATCGTGACGCACTGGTGGCCAGCGCCGCAGAGGAGACAGGGCTACCGGCAGAACCTCGGCTCAACACCGTGGAGCTACCTCGCACTGCCGACCAACTGCATCAGGCGGCGGCTGCGGTCCGGAACCGGTCGTGGGTGACGGCCACAATCGACACCGGTGCCAGGATTCGATCGATGTTCCGACCGCTCGGCAAGCCCGTTGCCGTGTTCGGACCAAACAACTTTCCATTTGCCTTCAATTCCGTCTCTGGCGGCGATTTCGCGGCTGCGATCGCCGCAGGAAATCCCGTCATCGCCAAGGCGCACTCAAGCCATCCGATGACGACGAAGCTCCTCACGGAGATTGCACATTCTTCCGCCACGGCCGCTGGTCTGCCTCGAGCGACAGTGCAACTCATCTACCGCCTCCGCCATCTGGACGGAGCATCCTTCGCTGGCCACCCCAAGCTTGGGGCGATCGGCTTTACCGGTGGCCGAAGGGGCGGCCTCAGCCTGAAGGGTCCTGCCGACGAGGCAGGGGTCCCGATCTACCTCGAGATGAGCAGCGTGAACCCAGTGTTCCTCCTGCAAGGGGCACTCGAGGAGCGGGGAGACGAGATCGCTTCCGAGTTCGTCGGCTCGTGCACGCTCGGCGCCGGCCAGTTCTGTACAAACCCTGGCCTCGTGATCGTGCCGACGGGTCGCGAAGGCAATGCGTTCGTCGAGGCCACAGTCTCTATGTTCACAGCGAGAGACGCTGGGACCCTGCTGGGAGGGCCCGGCCACATTACGGCCGCGGTCGATACACTCGTGGCCGCTGGGGCCGAGGTGCTGGTCGGTGGATCTGCTGTCGACGGCGATGCGTTCCGATTCGCGAACACGATCCTCACCGTGTCAGCAGCGGCATTCGTCGCCGACCCGGACAGCCTGCAGACCGAGGCCTTCGGGCCGGTCTCGCTCATCGTCAGGGCGCGCGACGCCACGGAGATGGCTGCGATCGCCGGAGCCCTCGAAGGCAACCTCACGGGTGGGATTTACTCAGCGTCGAGCAGTGTCGATGACGATGCGTACGCCGTGATCGAACCAGAGTTGCGGCAGCACAGCGGTCGGCTGCTCAACGACAAGATGCCGACGGGGGTGGCGGTGTCGCCAGCCATGAACCACGGGGGACCGTACCCATCGACCGGCCATCCCGGCTTCACCGCAGTAGGTATCCCGGGTTCGATCCACCGGTTCGCTGCTCTGCACAGCTACGACAACGTGGCAGATCATCGACTTCCTACGGAGCTTCGGGACGCCAATCCCACCGGTGAGATGCAGCGCTTCATTGATCTCCGCTGGACGACGGACGACGTCGCGTGACGGGCGCTCTCGCCAGGGCCCTTCGGCCTGACACCGCCTTGCCTGCTGACGGTATCGACGGGGCGCTCGTCGGGAGGGCGTGGGTACCGGGCCATCTGGCTGGCCCGAGTGTTGTGGCGCTCCGCAGCGGAGGCGTATTCGACATTTCTGCGTCGGCACCGACGATGTCGGATCTCTGCAACGAGGTTGATCCGGTCGCCGTCGCCTCGTCGCAGGGGACCCCGGTCGGATCGATCGCCGATGTGCTCGCGAACAGTGACGAGGAGACGCGCGACGCCAGCATGCCGAGCTTCCTGGCTCCGGTCGACCTCGCCGCCGTGAAGGCGAGCGGCGTCACGTTCGCATCCAGCCTCCTTGAGCGGGTGATCGAGGAACAGGCCAGAGGGGACAAGTCGGCTTCAGACGAGATCCGGGGCCAGATCGTGGAGCTGATCGGCGATGACCTCTCCCAGATCGTGCCCGGCTCTGACGCCGCGATGGCGCTTAAGGAGCACTTCATCGCCGAGGGCGCATGGAGCCAGTACCTCGAGGTCGGAATCGGCCCAGACGCCGAGATCTTCACGAAGGCGTCGCCGATGTCGGCTGTCGGGACGGGGGCGAACGTCGGGATCCGGCGCGACTCGAGCTGGAACAATCCGGAGCCGGAACTCGTCATGGTTGTGTCCTCATCTGGGTCCATTGTCGGGGCGTCGCTCGGCAACGATGTCAACCTTCGCGATTTCGAGGGCCGAAGCGCTTTGCTCCTCGGCAAGGCAAAGGACAACAACGCGGCAGCTGCGATCGGACCGTTCATCAGGCTCCTGGACGACACCTTTACGCTCGATCACCTGAGGAACATGACGATTGAACTGGACCTGGAGGGAGTGGACGGGTTCACCCTGTCCGGGACGAGCTCGATGAGCATGATCAGCAGGGATCCCGAGGATCTTGTCGCAGCGACGATCAACAGACAACACCAGTATCCGGACGGCCTCGTGCTCTACGCGGGAACGATGTTCGCACCCACCCAGGACAGGGACAGGCCGGGCGATGGGTTTACCCACAAGGTGGGTGACGTCGTTTCCGTATCGAGCAAAAGCCTCGGCACGCTTGTCAACACCGTTGACTACTGCGACATCGTCGCGCCATGGACGTTCGGCGCATCGGATCTCATGCGGAATCTCGCAGCACGAGGCCTGCTCGGCACAATAACATGACGACAGAACGGATGAGCAGGCTCGGAACGGAGTCGGCATTCGACGTGCTGGCACGGGCGGAGCGACTCCGTGCCGACGGTCGTCCGATTATCAACCTCGGTATCGGCGCGCCGGACTTCCGGACCCCGGACAACATCGTCGAGGCTGGGGCGAGGGCCCTCTACGACGGGTGGCACTTCTACACACCTGCCCCGGGCATCCCCGCCATCCGGCAGGCGGTCGCCGACGACATCGAGGCACGGCACGGTGTGGCGGTGCCGTCCGAGAACGTTATGGTGGTTCCCGGCGGGAAGCCAACCATGTTCTTCGCGATGATGATGCTCGGTGAACCCGGCGTCGAGATCATGTACCCGGACCCCGGGTTCCCGATCTACCGGTCCGCGATCGAGTTCTCAGGAGCTACGGCCGTTCCGATCGAGCTCCACGAGGAGACGGGCTTCAGCTTCGATTCCGAGTCGGTCCTCGCGAAGGTGAACGAGCGGACGAGACTCATCATCGTCAACAGCCCGGCGAACCCGACCGGTGGCGTGGTCAATCAGCGCGAGCTCGAAGAACTCATCGATGGGCTCGAGGCGCACCCGGATGTGTACGTCATGTCGGACGAGATCTACTCACGCATCGTCTACGACGGGCAGGCCCATGTCAGCCTCCTCGAGTTTCCGTCGATCAGGGATCGTCTGATCGTCCTCAATGGCTGGAGCAAGACGTACTCGATGACCGGATGAGGCTCGGTTGGGGCTTGTGGCCCGAGGACCTCATCGCAGGTGCTATCCGTCTCCAGATAAACAGCAATTCGTGCGCGAGCGCAGCATCCCAGGTCGCAGGAGTCGAGGCTCTCACCGGACCCCAGGACGCGGTCGATGCCATGGTCGCCGCCTTCGACGAGCGGCGCCTCTTCATCCACGAGCAGCTCAACGCGATCGACGGCTTCCGGTGTGCACGGCCCCAAGGGGCGTTCTATGCGTTCCCCAACATCGCGGGGACAGGGCTGACATCCGACGAGGCCCAGGCTGTGCTGCTTGATGATCTCGATGTTGCCGTCATCTCCGGGACGAGCTTCGGCCCGTTCGGCGAGGGGCACATCCGGATCAGCTACGCAGCGAGCATCGAGCAGATAGCGGACGCGATGGACAGGCTCCGGACGCGATTCGGGGGCTCGGGGTGAATCCCGGGCCACCGAATCGCGTCGGCAGCTCTAGATTCCGAGTGACACGAGAAACTTCATGCTTGCGAGCACGTTCTCATCGCCGCCGACCTCGAGTGTGGTGTACTCATGGCTGTGTGACAAGCCGTGGAACTCCAGCTATTGCTGGGGTTTCGTCGCGCCTGGGGTCATGTCTTTCGTCGATCCGATGCGTCCGATCAGCCGCGTGCCTGAGTATCACTCAGAACAAACTGGGACCCGACTCGGTTGAGTCGGGTCCCAGTCATGTTGTCATCACGACTCTGGGTCGTGCGCATCCTTGCTAGCTGCCGAAGCGGCCCACCACCGGAGTGTTGGTGCTTCCGCCTGGAACAACGGCGCTGCCGTCTGCGACACCTTGTGTGTTGGTGTTGCGCCAGTAGAACGTCGAGTTCGACGAACGGAGCAGACCGACGGTGTCGGTCGTGTCGCCATCCCAGTCACCTGCGAACACGATGTCCGCAGGGTCCCCCCAGATGAAGGAGACATCGGCGGCACCAGTCGTCAGCGTGTTGCGGTAGTAGACGAGACCGGTTGTATCACGGTGTAGGCCGACTTCATCGACACCATCTCCGTTGAGGTCGCCTGCGAATGGCTCATCGCCGGGATCACCGAACACGAAACTGAAGTCGGCAGCACCGAGACTGCCGCCGTCCTCACCCAGCTCGTTCATGATGTAGAACGTCTGATTCGACGGTCGGTAGATCGACACGGTGTCGAATCCGTCGCCGTTGAAGTCTCCTGCGATCGGGACGTCACCCGGGTCTCCGAAGAAGAAACTGATGTCGGCCGATCCCTGCGTATTGGTGTTGCGCAGGTACACGAACCCGTCGGACTGCCGGTACAGACCAGGTGTGTCCGTGCCGTCACCGTTCCAATCGCCCACGAAGGGGAAGTCGCCGGGGTTGCCGTAGTAGAACGCGTGACTGTTGAGCTTCCAGAAGCCGCTGGTCGTGTCGACCAGGCCGAGCTGGGAGTCGAACAGCGAAATCCGACCTTCTCCGCCCACCGGGTAATCGGCAGCAGTCACGGTCTCGATCTTCTCCAGATAGTTCTGCAACGCTTGCTGGTACGAAACACCGAGCACCGTGAACGGGAGCCCGCGGAACGGATAGTCGTCACCGCCGCGCGCGAGGAAGTCGACGATCGTGAGATTCACGGTCGTCTTTCCCGGCACGATGGCACCGTCTCTGATTAGTTCCGTTCCGTCGTCGAGGACGACGGACATGATTCGCTTGCCCGGTCGGATGACGAATCCGTCGTCGTCGACCAACTGGGACGTCGCTGCCGGATCGTAGGCCATCTTGAAACCGGCGATCTGGGCGAATCGCCCGGTACCACCTGTGAGGCCGTCAATCCGAGAGACCGCGTTCTCCAAGATCTCCTTGAAGTGAGCGGTTGGAACGTTCTCGAACACCGTGAGGAAGTTCGGGAACGGCACCATGTCGAACGTGTCGAGCACGGTCAGGTCGCCCGCCGGGATGATCGTATTGTTACGAATTCCGCCGCCGTTGGCCAGCGCCACGTCGGGAGCATTCACTCCAAAGTCATCGGCGAGCTCTGTGGCTTGCCAGAGCTGACTGTCAGCGATGAGGTCTCCCTCGTTGGTCTCCATGAACCGGATAGATTCACGCTGGCCGTCAAGCGGCACCTCACTCGTGGCTACCTTGGTGGCTTCAAGGACCTTCAAGCCTTCCTCAACCGGGTCGACCACATACTTCTGCATGGCAGCGTCGTTGCCTGCGGCGGTGGACACGACCAGCGGACCGCTGTCGGTGCCGACACCGACGACGGCGCCAGCTGCATCGAAGCCGACCTGGAGCTGTCCGAGGTACTTGTACTCACCCGATGTCGTGACGATGGGGACGTAGACATCGGCCTTATCCTGTTGCCAGACTGGATAGACGTCGGCAACATCGCCCTCGTCGCCGGGGATCAAGGGATCTCCCGGGTTGGCGAGCAGTTCGTCACCGCCACCCGCAATGACAACGTCGACGCCGGTCACCTGCGCGACCAGTGCCTTCTCGTTATCAATGTCCTGGAGGTGGCTCGTGAGAATGATTATGTCGACGCTGAAGGGAGGTGCCAACAGCAGGTTCACCTGATCTTGGACTGCCTTAACCGTGTCCTTGTCTATGACGACATCGCGTGGACTCGAGATGGACGCCAGATTGGGCGTCTCAAGACCAATGATCCCGATGTCCTCGCCGCCGACAGTCACAACCGTGCTCTTGGATATCGGCCTGAGCGGGTCGACCGCAACTGTGATCGGTCCGAGCGGATCAACGAGCGCCGCGAGTGACGGCTCATTGGAGAAATCCAGGTTCGCCGAGAGGTACGGCGGCGTCACATACGGTCCGGCGTATGGTGGTGCCGGAGTGGTCGGTGGCGTCTGGAACCCCTCGATGAAATCTGCCAGCACGTCGGGACCGAAGTCGAAGTCGTGGTTACCGAGGTTCACGGCGTCATAGCCCAGGAAGGCCATGGCTATCGTGTCGTATATCGGCTCACCAGTGTCCTGGTTGTGCAGCAGACCAAGGTTGAACTCCGGACCAGCCAGGAAGTTGTCACCCGACGAGATCATGACGACGCCGTCGGTTGTCACGCCTGCGCGCTGCGTGTCGAGCAGCGCTTTGAAGCGAGCAGCTCCACCGTAGTCCTCCACGCCCCGTCCGGCGTTGACGAGCTGTGACTCACCGTCGTTGTTGTGCAAGATCGTCAGCGTGAATGCTGCCGTGTCGTAGTCGATCGGAGGATCTGCCTGAGCCGCAGGGGTGGCAACGACGAGAAGCGCAGCCAGCATCGCCACGATGATCAAGACGATTCGAATGCCCGATCTATCACGGGTTGAATGGTGGAACATGATTCACCTTTCTGTCAGAATGCGCCCGCTAATCGGTGTATTCCGGATCGGCCAATCGCCCGTCTCACCCTCCTCGCCTCTCTGGATCAGCCACGGATACACAGGGGCACTGTCGCAATTGTATCACAGCGCTCGTGGCCGGAATATCGACTTGTCCCGGACTCCGCTCCGTATCGTCAGGTCGTGTCCAATCGATAAACTCATGAGGAGTCGGAGTTATCTCGTCGCTGCTGGGTTTCGTGCCACTGGTATTCGCCTTTGGCGTGTGCAGCTTGTGGATCATGCCGGACCCAGCCGAGGGGGGCTCCAAGGTCAAGGCCCCTAGCTGGATCAAGGTCACGAGTGTGACCGATCTCAAATTACAATTCATCGAGGTGGTTGCGGTGCTCCTCGCTGTCCTCTTCCTCAAAGGCGTGTTGAGTAATCCCGAAACCGTCTGGTCAGATCTTGTCGTGCCGATTGCCGTTGTCCTCTTCGCATGGACGGTATGGCTCATTCGACGGGCCGGGCATTGATCTCTCGATAGATACGCGCGGTTGAAGGGACTGCGGTCTCGAACGCCCGCTGTCGCGCGGCGAGGTAGGCTCAACCCGGCGCGGTGTGTCGGCGGAGGGACGGTTATCGACGTGGCGAGTGACGATTCAGCCTCACAATCGAGTGGCTCCACGAAGTCAGGGTTTGGTGGGAAGCAGTGGATTGCCACTGGTCTCACCGTCCTGGTCATCGTCTTCGTGTTCGCGGTCATTTTCCCTTCACTCGGAAAGTACTCAGATGCGTGGACGGCTATCAAAGGGGTGTCGATCGGTTGGATCATCGCGTTGGTTCTCTCGACGATCGCGGTCATTCTCATCTACCCGTGGCCGTTCCAGAAGGCACTACCAGGGCTGAAGTATCGGCCAGCGTTCGCTGTCCGACAGACGTCGTTCATGTTCGGCAATGTGATTCCTGCAGGCGGACCGATAGGTCTCGCTGTGGAGTACGAGATGCTCAGCAGCTACGGCTTCGGCTCAGGGGCCTCGGCCGCTGCCATCGGAATCACCGGGATGGCGAATACTCTGGTCACTCTTGCCCTGCCGGTCCTCAGCCTGGTCGGGCTGATTCTCGTCGGTGAAGCCACCTCGGAGGACTACGTCGCGGCCGTGATAGGAGCCATGATCATCGCGATAGTGCTCGTGCTGATCGCGTTCATCCTCCGTAGTGAGGGTAGCGCCCGAAAGGTGGGGAATTGGGCCGATGGAGTTGTCAGCTGGTTTGCTGAGTTGTTTCACAAGGAGCCAGACCTGCATATCGGGGACGCGCTTGTGGGCTTCCGGTCCTCTGTCAACGGCGCACTGTCTGGTCGGAGGGATGTCGTCGCCAGCGCCGATGCAATCCAACAGCTCTCACAGTTCGCGGTGCTCTTTGTCGCGATCTTGGCGCTCCAGAGGGCCTTTGGAGGTGACATCAATCTCTTCGAGGCATTCGCGGCGTTCTCCATTGCGCGCCTCGCCCAGTTCATCCCGATACCACCCGGCGGTCTCAGAACCACCGATGCCATCCTGATCGGAATTCTCACGAATTTCGGCATGTCGAGCAGTGACGCCATGGCGGCCGACCTCATCTGGCGCGCAGCGACCTTTCTCCCGCAGGTGGTCATTGGGATCGTCACGCTGCTCGCGTGGCGCAGAGATCAATCGAAGAAGGCTCAAACGGCGACCGGAGCAGCGGCTCCCTGAGAGTCGATACCGACGTCCCGACCAGCTGGATCCGTCGGTAGGGGGACGTGTACCCCTTTGGCGCTAGCATCAGCGGCATGGTTGATCTCTACGAGTACATCGTTGACGTCCCAGACTTCCCTGAGCCGGGAATCGTCTTCAAGGATATCACCCCGCTTCTTGCTTCGCCGGCAGCCTTTCTTCAGGCCGTCGATGAGATGGCTGAACCGTTTCTTGCTTCAGAGGTTGACATCGTCGTTGGAATCGAATCTCGGGGGTTCCTGCTTGCGGGTTCGATCGCCGAGCGGATCGGGTCCGGGGTGGGTCTTGTGCGCAAGCCCGGCAAGTTGCCGCGTAACACGGTCTCTGTGACCTATGAACTCGAGTACGGGACCGATACACTCGAGATTCATGCCGATGCATTCTCTGACGGCGCTCGCGTGCTGATAGTCGATGACGTGCTCGCGACCGGTGGCACACTCGCCGCGAGCAAGGAGCTCATCGAGAAGGCACACGGTGTTGTGGTTGGAGCAACGATGCTTCTTGAGCTCTCATTCCTCAACGGCCGAGCCAGGTTCAGCGGGCCCCTCCACGCCAACCTCGTCTACTGACCGCGCTCTCAGAATCATGAACGAGCAGCTCACCTCTCTCGACCCGGGCATGGCGATTCCCTGGGGAGGGACGAATGTGTCCTACGTGTCTGATGAGCTTGCGGCTGCCTTCGAGCCGGGAGACTCGTTGATCGTGTTGCAGCACTCGGGTGAGTTGCTGCACATTCCACATGCAGACTCTCGGATAGCCTCTGATGCAGTAGGCGTAGCGGTGGAAGCTTTCACCGAGATGGGATCAGTGTCGGATGACCAGATCACGCAGTTCTATCGGACCTTTGCTGATGCGCTCGCCGACGATGATTCATTCACAGCAGTCGCCGCTGCAAATGAGAATGATGTTGCGTCTGCTCGGGGAAGGGACAGGAGCGCAACACGTCTCATCCTCGATGACACCATGCGCAGAGGCATGATCGACGGTCTGCGGGGCTGGGCCGATGCGCCCTCTGGACGTGGCAGAGTTCTCGGCACGGTTCCACACGATGGGTGGCGGATTGAACTCGTGGAGGACGGGCTTGGGGTCATAGGTTTTGTTTTCGAAGGTCGTCCGAACGTGTTCGCAGATGCCACAGGTGTTCTGAGGGGCGGCAACACGGTCGTGTTCCGCATCGGCTCCGACGCTCTTCTCACAGCCGAGGCCATCGTCGAGCATGCTCTCGAACCTGCCCTCGAGGCGTCCGGTTTACCATCTGGTGCCGCATCGCTCGTGGCCAGTCCGTCGCGTGCCGCGGGACTTGCAATGATGTCTGATCCTCGTCTGGCGCTCGCGGTTGCACGAGGTTCGGGGGAGGCGACCACCCGTCTCGGTGCGGTTGCGCGCCAAGCGGGGAACGCAGTGAGTCTCCACGGAACGGGCGGCGGATGGATCGTTGCTGGCGATGATGCAGATCCCCAGGATCTTGCGGCTGCCGTGTATCACTCACTCGACCGAAAGGTCTGCAACACGCTCAACACCCTGTGCATCCCAAGGGCGCGGGTCACAGACCTCATGCCAGCCGTCCTTGAAGCGATCAGGAGGGCTGGCGAGCGCAGGGGCACAAATCCGAAGCTCCATGTGCTCGAGACATCTGTTGAGTCGGTGCCACAGGAGTGGTTCGAGCGATCCGTTCCGATTGCCAGGGCCGAAGGCGAGGTTATCGAGCCGCAGGCCGAACCGATCGCGTTGGATCTGCTCGGTGAGGAGTGGGAGTGGGAGGAGAGTCCCGAGGTCACGATCGCGGTCGTCGAGTCAGTCGACCAAGCGGTCGACTGGTTCAACCGGTACAGCCCCAGGTTCGTTGCATCGCTGATCTCTGACGACCGCGATGCGCACGCCAAGTTCTTCGCCAAGATCGATGCACCGTTCGTTGGCAATGGCTTCACTCGGTGGGTTGATGGACAATATGCCCTGGACAAGCCAGAGCTCGGCTTGTCGAACTGGCAGTCGGGTCGTCTCTTCGGCCGTGGGGGCATTCTCTCAGGCGACTCCGCGCACACGATCCGCACACGAGCCGTCCAAACCAACCCCGACCTCGGCCGCTGACGGCCGCCCCCGCCCAGGAACGCAGGCGTTGGGGAAGTGGCTACGATTGCGAATTCACGAGGAGTGCAATGGGGTCGTACGATTTCGCAGAGATCGAGAGCCGCTGGCAGCGCGAGTGGGCTGACCAGGGGATGTACCGCGTCCCGAATCCGGGTGATCCGGACTTCGACGAGTCGAAGCCAAAGAAGTACTTCCTCGACATGTTCCCCTATCCGTCGGGTGCGGGACTCCACGTAGGGCATCCTCTTGGCTACATCGGAACGGACATCTTTGCTCGCTTCCATCGAATGCGAGGCGCGAATGTGCTGCATCCCATGGGGTTCGATTCCTTCGGCCTCCCTGCAGAGCAGTTCGCCGTAGAGACGGGTGTCCACCCCCGGATCACGACAGAGAAGAACATCGAGACCTACACCCGACAGCTCAAGGCATTTGGATTCTCCTATGACTGGGACCGTATGGTCGCAACCACGGATCCCGACTACTACCGGTGGACGCAATGGATCTTTCTCCAGCTCTTTGGTGCCTGGTTCGATGAGGAGAAGGGCAAGGCAAGACCGATCGAGGAGCTCGTTGAGGAGCTTGAATCCGGGCTACGGTCAGCCGATGGCGTGATGTGGCAGAACCTGCCTGAAACTGATCGTCGCGAATACCTCGACAGCCAACGCCTCGCGTATATCGACGAGGTGCCTGTCAACTGGTGCCCTGCCCTTGGCACTGTCCTTGCCAACGAGGAAGTGACCGTGGACGGGCGGTCAGAGCGCGGCAACTATCCCGTGTTCAAACGACCTCTCCGCCAGTGGATGCTGCGGATCACCGCCTACGCGGATCGGCTCATCGACGAGCTCGATCTCGTTGAGTGGCCTGAATCGGTAAAGACCATGCAGCGGAACTGGATCGGCAGGTCTGAAGGGGCGACGATCATCTTCGACATCGAGGGGCACACCCAAATGCGTGTGTTCACCACAAGGCCCGACACTGTGTTTGGTGCCACCTACATGGTCGTGGCTCCTGAGCATCCACTGGTTGACGAAATCACCACCGAGACATGGCCTGATGGGACGAAACCATTGTGGACGCTCGGCATCGACACGCCGCGCGATGCTGTGGCCGCCTACCGTCTTGCAGCCTCACGCAAGTCAGATATCGAACGTCAGGCAGAGGACAGACAGAAGACGGGCGTGTTCACAGGGGGGTATGCGATTAATCCTCTCACCGGCGATCCCGTTCCCATATTCATTGCTGACTACGTCCTCATGGGCTACGGCACTGGGGCGATCATGGCAGTCCCCGGACAGGACGAGAGGGACTGGGAGTTCGCAGAATCATTTGATCTCCCGATAGTCAGAACTGTCCAACCACCACCAGAGTTCAACGGTGATGCCTATACGGGCCCTGGTCCTGCGATCAATTCGGGCTTTCTTGACAGCCTTGATATCGAAGCTGCCAAGAAGAGGATCATCCAGTGGCTCGAGACAAATGGCGCGGGCATGGGCACGATCACCTACAAGCTGCGCGACTGGCTTTTCTCCCGTCAGCGGTATTGGGGTGAGCCGATTCCGATCCTCCACGGTCCCAACGGAGAACTCGTACCTGTGCCTGATGATGAGCTACCTCTTCGGCTACCGGAAGTTGATGATTACAGCCCACATGCATCGGACGATGAACACGCAGAACCGACGCCAACTCTGTCGAATGCTTCGGACGACTGGAAGTTCGTTGAGATCGATGGTGTCGTCCATGAGCGCGAACTCAACACGATGCCCCAGTGGGCCGGATCCTGTTGGTACTACCTCAGATACTTGGATCCATCCGACAGTGAGCGCCTCGTCGATCCGGACATGGAACGCTACTGGATGGGCGATTCCGGCGTTGACCTGTACGTGGGGGGAGTGGAGCACGCGGTTCTGCATCTGCTCTACGCACGGTTCTGGCACAAGGTGCTCAACGATCTCGGTCACGTCGGAACAAAGGAACCCTTCGGCAGGCTGTTCAATCAGGGATACATCCTTGCCGACGCCTATCAGGACGAACGAGGTATCTACGTGCCCGCAGCGGACGTCGTGGAGGAGGAAGGGATCTTCACCTACGAAGGGGCCGTGGTTACGCCTGTGTACGGCAAGATGGGTAAATCCCTCAAGAATTCTGTCAATCCCGATGAGATCTTCGATGAGTATGGCGTGGACACGCTCCGCCTCTACGAGATGTTCATGGGCCCCCTCGACACTTCTCGCCCGTGGTCCACCAAGGACATCGTCGGCGTTCACCGATTCCTGCAGCGTTTGTGGCGGAACTTCATCGACGAGGACACAGGCGATGTGCTCGTGAGCGACGACCCTTCCGAGGGCGAACTCCAGGTCCTGTTGCATCGGACGATCGAAGCGGTTGGACATGACATGGAGAATCTGCACTTCAACACCGCAGTCGCCCGCTTATTCGAACTCAACAATGCGCTCGTCGGCATCGAGCGAGTTCCTTCAGACGTTGCAGATGTCCTTCCCAGATTGTTGTCGCCTCTGGCGCCACACATCGCGGAGGAGCTTTGGTCGCGTATGGGCAAGGAGGGATCCGTTGTCACTGCTGACTGGCCGCTATGTGACAAGTCCTTGATTGCGCAGGACACGGCAACCATGGTGGTGCAGGTGAACGGAAAGGTGCGTGACCGGATCGAGGTGCCGATCGGTATCACCGAGGAGGAGGCTGTTTCTCTTGCTCTCCGCTCGGAGAGAGTCCAGGCGCACACTGGCGGAGCACAGCCCAGGAAGGTGATCGCTCGTCTGCCCAACATCATCAGCCTCGTAGTGTGAGCGTTCCTGCGTCTGTGGCAATGAGACGCGCAGGTCTCGACGTTGGCGGCTTGGACATCTCGAATGTCAGCATTCGTCCGATGCCAGTGTGGATGTCGCGTGTACTTGGGTCCCGTGTCGCCGCCATGACCCTTGGCAACACCATCCTGGTCGCAGCGCACAGGTACGACGAGGTGGTCAGCGGAGCACAGCCGGACCTTCTGCGTCATGAGCTCGTGCACGTCGGCCAGTGGCACAGGGAGGGGAGGGTTGGGTTTCTGACACAGTACATCAGCGACTATCTCCGGAATCGGCTGATCGGGCTCAACCACCGCGTCGCGTACAGAGCGATTGGGTTCGAAGCAGCCGCGTTCGACACTTCCGAACAACCGGATCAGGAGTTGGCGTGACAAAGCCACCGCCACCCGCCGGCTATCTGCCGGTCGCAGATTGGCGGTACTGGGAAGTGGTCGCCGTGTTCTTCGGCGGTGCATTCGCTTCCATCTTCGTTGCTGCAGGAGTGGTGGCTGCGGGGCTGGATCCGTTGGAGCCGATTCCGTTCTCACTGGTGTTCGGTGCCCAGGGCGTAGCGAGTTTCGCCATGATGTGGTATCTGTCGCGGACCCGAGGGTCCGGTTCGTTGGCGGCCGACACGGGTCTGGTCATCAGCGGCTCCGACTGGTGGGGAGTCCCAGCTGGAATGGGGCTTCAGATAGCAATAGCGCTCGTCACCGCTCCGATCATCGTATGGATCTGGCCTGACGGCCCGCCCTCCCAAAGTGTTGCTGAGGTGGCGGAGTCGTCCGAAACCTTGATGGAGCAGCTTCTCGTTCTCGTCGTCGTTGCAGTCGGCGCACCGATAATCGAGGAGATGATCTTCCGCGGGATGCTGCTATCGATTCTGGCTCGGTCGCTCAATCGCTGGCCAGCAATACTGGTCTCAGCCGCCATCTTCGCTGCGATTCACCTATTCGATCCGAATGCGATCGCCGTCATTCCCGGACTCTTCCTGCTTGGCATCGTGCTTGGATGGGTTGCCATACGCAGGGGTGACCTCTCGCTCGCGATTGCCATGCATTCCGGTATCAATCTCCTCGCCGCGATAACTCTCCTCTACGGCGACTCCCTTCTCGAATGGGCGGAGGAGCAACTCGACCAACTGCAACAGCTCGAGGCGATCATTCGACTGTTCTAATCCGATTAGGCGCCAGACCCATTGAGTGGGCTGATTCCTCGTGATACGTTGCATTGGCGCGGCGGTTGGGGTACGGATGGCGCGCGATCCCTCGAACCTTGCGGTAACTGTGGCAGGTGTTGCAGTGCTTGTTGTGATCGCCGGTGTGGTGTGGTTCGGCCTCGGTGATGAGAAGGCACCACCGGTCCCAACCCGATCTGTGACCTCCCAGGAGCCGGATACGCAGACGATTCGTGTTCACATCTCGGGTGCTGTAGTTGCTCCGGGTGTGGTTCAGCTCCGGTCGGACGCGATCGTGGCCGATGCCGTTGCGGCAGCAGGAGGAGCAGTGGAGACAGCGGATCTCACATCGATCAACCTTGCCGCGACGCTGAGAGCGGGAGAAAGGATCGTCGTCCCGGACAGCTTGCACCAGGGTGCTGGCATCGTTCATGGGGTTGAAGAGGGAGTTGATCTCAACGCGGCTACAGCAAGCGAACTGGAATCACTTCCCGGTGTTGGGCCTGTGTTGGCTGATCGCATCGTTGCGTTCAGGACCGACCGTGGACCGTTTCTCGCTGTTGAGGATCTACTCGATGTGCCAGGAATAGGTGAATCGAAGCTGTCCCAGATGCGAGACGCGATCACCTATCCGTGACGTTGGAGATCTCGGTCCCCGGTCGTTGGTGTCTCATCGCCGCGTCGACCACGTGGTTCGGAACCGTCATTGGGTTCTCATCGGCGCGACTCGCCCTGGTCCTGGCGGCCATCTTGGCGTTTCTTGTCCTTTCGTTGCGTCGCCGTTCTGTCTCCGTTTCCGTCGCGTTCTTGATTCTCGGCATGCTCTCCGGCACTGTGGCTGGAGCAAGGGTGGAGGCGATCCGCACAGCAGAACTTCCCCAGGGCCATATCGTGCTTGTCGCTCGAATGGCTGAAGAAGCGACCGGTGCCTCGTATTCGAGGGCTGTCGTCGACCCGATGTTCGTCGATGGACTTCCGTGGGACGGCCCACGCCTTGCGCTCGCCGGAGTCGATCCAGGGGCGCCTGTTGGCTCGACCGTAACCGTCGAGGGAGATCTGAGCGCACGAGTCTCACGCGTCCGTGATGAGATCGTTGCGGGAGTCCTGACGGTCGATGAGGTTGTGCGGGTACGTCCATCGGCCAATCCGATCGTTCGGTTGGGGAACGCGATTCGTGGTCGTGTGGCTGATGTTTACGACGGATCAAGGTCAGGCGATGGGTTGGTCCGGGGTCTCCTGATTGGCGACACTTCCCTCCTCTCCGCTGCACACGAGGAAGATCTTCGGAGAGCCGGTCTTGCTCATTTCATCGCCGTCTCAGGATCGAACGTCGCGATGTTCCTCGTCGCGTGGTGGTTCCTCACCGCTCCAATAGCTGTGAGGCCGGTACTTCGTGTTGTCGGGGGATTCGTAGGCCTCGCGGTGTTTGCGGTAGTGACTCGGTGGGAGCCATCAGTGATCAGAGCCTCAGTCATGGCCGCGGTACCTCTGCTCGGCGGGTTGATGGGGATCCCGTTCGACCCGTGGATGGCGATCGGGACGGCCGTGACAGCCCTCCTTCTGTTCTCCGGCCAGCTTGCGTTCTCGGTCGGGTTTCAGCTCTCGGTGGCAGCCACGGTGGGGGTCCTGGTCGGAGTGGGAGTTGTGGGCGCCCGGAAGCCTGCGTGGCTGTTCGCTCCGTTGTTCATGACAATTGGCGCACAGGTAGCAGTTGCACCGATCATCCTCTTCGTATTCGGATCGATCCCGCTACTCGCCCCGTTGACGAATCTCATCGTTGCGCCCCTTGTCGCTCTCACCACTGCGATCGGTGCATTGGCACTCGTCCTACCGCCAGTTGCGGCGGTCGCAGATATCGGCGCGTCGACGATCCTTGGCATCTCGGCAACGGCGGCAACCGGGCCACAGTTCGGCTGGATGGGTGCTGTCGCGTCGGGTGTCGTCGGCGCCACGATGGCGTGGAGATCCTCACGACCACTGGGCGTGGCGGTTGCTGTGCTCCTCATCGTTGCGATCCCTGGAACAGCTACAACGTGGCCGATCGAGCCGACGATGGTCGTACTCGACGTCGGACAGGGTGACGCGATTCTCCTTCAGGACCCAAGTGGGCAAGCAGTGCTCGTTGACGGTGGATCTGATCCTCGATCTCTTGACAGGGCACTTAGGCGTCATGGCGTGAAACAGCTGGATCTTGTTGTCGTGACCCACGGCGACCTGGACCATGTTGGAGGCATCGTGGATCTGGTCTCCTCCGGCGATGTCGCCGAGATGTGGGTACCGATGTTCATGGACGAGTCCGGACTCCTCGCCGAGGCGATCGATGAGGCGCAGTCCGCTGGCGTTCCTGTAGTTCGAGTCGGTGCCGGTGTGGTTCGGTCGACGCAGTCGGTCCATATCGAGGTACTCGGACCGCAACGTAAGTACCAGGGCGAGAACGACGGATCGGTGACCATGCTGGTTTCGGCAGGAAGATCGGCTCTATTGGGGGGCGACATCGAGGCTGTCGCACAAGCCGAACTGCCAGAGATCAGCCCGGACGTCCTTGTTGTGCCCCATCACGGATCTGCAACGACAGATCTCGGTTGGCTCAGGCGCGTCGTGGGAAGTCTCGCCGTGCTCTCATACGGAGAAAACCGGTACGGGCATCCACATCCCGACGTTCTCGCTGTGCTCGAGGCGTCAGGGGCAGAGATTCGCCACACGTATCTCGAAGGAGATATCTCCGTAGGTCTTGGGTGGTAGCAACCGCGTCGCCTCGGCTATGTTGGTGAACCATGGGTTGGTATGCAGTCACAGGTCCGAAGAACGCAGGGCCGTCCGAACATGAGCGAATGTTGGCAAGGGCTGCGGAGATCCTCACCGACGCCGGAATCGAAGCGTACACGCGCATCGATGTGCCCCAGAAGGGGACCGGAACGTCTGACGACGGTGGATCGATGCGCGACAGCGTGCTTCCAATCGTGCCAGCGCTCCAGTCAGGGTCACTCTTCGGTGGTATGACCGGTGTGCTCGTGAGCGATGCCAACCATCTGCTCAAAGCGGAGGCGGAGACGATCGCCGAGCTGCTCACGGCCGCCAATCCTGATGAGGCAGTAGCAGTGTTCGTTTCACCCGGTGCCTTGCCCCCGTCCATTCGCGACCTCGCGAAGGCCTCTGGCGGCGTCGAGACCGTCCGAGCGTTCAGCGAGAGGGACGCCGCGTCGTGGCTGTCGGATGAGTCAAAGTCGAGGGGTCTGCGGATCGATCAGGCTGCAAGGACCGAGATGCTCAACCATTTCGGCTCGAACACTTCAGCAATGGCCAGGGCCCTTGACCAGCTTGCGGTTGGCGGTTCCACGATCGCGGCCGAGGATGTGAAGAACCGGTTCACGAATCGACCAGATGAACCCATGTGGTTCCTCGGTGACGCGATCATGGCTGGGAACCAGGGCGAGGCGCTGAGAAGGCTTTCCGACTTCCTGGAGCATCAGCATCCGCTGATCCTTCTCTCCTACCTCGAGGGCGTGGTACGCCGACGATCCCTCGCCGCGATTGCTCCCGACTATGACACGTTTGCGGACTGGTCCGGAGCCAACCCGAATTCGTATGCGACCAAGAAGGTGTGGCAGTCGAAGAACCGATCGTCCGCTGAGGCACTGGCCAGCTCTGTCCGAGCGCTCGCCAAGGCCGATCTCACCCTCAAGACCCAACCTGAAGCCACGCACCGGGTAACACTCGAACGATTGACGGTCGCGATGTGCCGGTGGATGGGATAGAAGAGCTGTCAGATGTCAGACCTCGTAGGGGCGGATCGCCTTTACGTGGTAGGTGAAGGTGCCGCCCGGCGCCTCGTAGTCAACATCATCGCCAGGTCGTGCGCCAAGGAGAGCCGCACCGAGTGGGCTGTCGGGGGAGGCAAGGAGAAGATCAGGGACCTTGTTCTCTGACGCCGCGATGAAGAAGTCGAGTTCATCACCATCCTCGTCGATCACTGTTGCGACAGTTCCTACCGTCACGACGTCTGAATCCCCCACCTCGAGCACTTCTGCGTGATCGATGATGTGCTTGAGCTGGCGGATCCTGGCCTCCATGAGCCCCTGATCGTTCTTTGCGGTGTCGTACTCGGAGTTCTCCTTGAGATCGCCGTGGCTTCGCGCCTCGGCAATACGTGCAACGACCTCGTCGCGGCCGGTCGTGGTGAGGTGCTCGAGCTCTTCCTGCAGCTTGAGCAGCGCCGCGGGCGTAAGAAGGGTGCCTTTGACTTCTGACATGGAGTCCTCTGCGTTCGTCTGATCGCTCAGGAGAGGAGCGATCGTACCCTGATGGTGAGGCGTGACTTGCGGCGGGAAGCTGTGTTCATGTGCAGCACGCCTTTGGTGACCGCCATATCGGTGCGCTTCTGGGTCTGGAGAAGCATCTCTTCGGCTTTTGTGGCGTCGCCAGCCTCTGCTGCGGCAAGTGTTTCGCGCTCACGAGTCTTCAATTCGGAGCGGATTGCCTTGTTCCGTTCATGGTGAACGTGATTCTGCTTGTTGCGCTTGATCTTGGATTGGATATTGGCCATAACGAAAGAACCTCACGAGGTGGTTGGAATCGATTGGATGTTAGCACCAGAGCAGGACAACGGTACACTCAATATGTCCCAGCCGGAGATTCCTATTGGATCAATCGCGCATCCGCAACTTCAGCATCATCGCCCACATCGACCACGGTAAGTCAACTCTGGCTGATCGTCTGCTCGAACGCACCGGCGCGATATCAGAGCGCGACATGCGTGACCAGCTCCTTGATGAGATGGACATCGAGCGAGAGCGAGGGATAACGATCAAGGCAAACGCGGTGCGAATCGACTACCAATCCGGCAGTGGATCGCCCTACGAATTCAACATCATCGACACACCGGGTCACGTCGATTTTTCGTACGAGGTCTCGAGATCGCTCGAGGCGTGTGAGGGTGCCCTGCTCCTCGTCGACGCTTCCCAGGGGGTGGAGGCGCAGACCCTTGCGAACGCGTATCTCGCGATCGAGAGTGGTCTGGAGGTGATCCCTGTCGTGAACAAGATCGATCTGCCCGCAGCGGATCCCGATCGAGTAGCGGGTGAGCTCGTCAGCATTCTTGGCGGCTCAGAGGAAGAGGTCGTGTGGGTGTCAGCAAAATCTGGCACCGGCATCGACGAGCTTCTCGAGATCATCGTTGAGCGGCTGCCTGAGCCAGGAGGGGATCTCGACGGCCCGCTGCGTGCTCTCGTGTTCGATTCCTACTACGACACCTACCGTGGCGTCGTTGCCCTCGTCAGAGTTGTGGACGGTGTTCTGGCCGAAGGGCGATCGTATCCGTCTCATGGCACGGGATGCAGATCTCGACGCTGACGAGATCGGTGTGCGCAGGCCAGCAATGGAGAGGACGAAACGTCTCGAGGCCGGCGAGGTTGGCTATCTCATCACTGGGTGTCAAGGACATCGACGTCATCCGGGTTGGCGACACCATCACCCACGCCGGTTCGCCAGCGGAGAAGGCGCTTGCGGGCTATGACGAGCCGAAGCCGATGGTGTACTCCGGGTTGTTTCCCACGGATGGGGACGATTTTGAGAGGTTGCGGGAAGCCCTGGACAAGTTGCGATTGAATGATTCTTCGCTGCTGTACCAGGCCGAAACCAGCCGTGCTCTTGGCTTCGGATTTCGCGTGGGGTTTCTCGGCCTGCTGCACATGGAGATCGTGAGGGAACGCCTCGAGCGAGAGTATGACCTCGACCTTGTCGCCACGGCACCGTCGGTCGAATTCAGGGCGAATCTTGCTGACGGAACGCAGAGCATCGTCCACAGCCCTCAGGACCTTCCGGAGCCGGGGTCGTTGCTTTCCATCGAGGAACCGTATGTCAAGGTGATGATCATCACACCGTCGGAGTACATAGGAACGGTCATGGAACTTGTGCAATCCAAACGTGGCGAGATGGGAGAGATGAACTACCTCAGCACAGAGCGTGTGGAACTTCATTACCTGATGCCGCTTGCAGAGATCGTCTTTGACTTCTTCGACCTGTTGAAGTCTCGCACCCGGGGCTACGCATCGCTCGACTACGAACCAGACGTGTATCGGCCATCTGAGCTCGTTCGGGTCGACATCCTCCTCAACTCCCAGTCCGTTGACGCGTTCTCCACGATCGTTCACAAGGACAGTGCCTACACGTACGGTCGCGCCATGGTGCACAAGTTGCGCGAATTGATCCCACGCCAGCTTTTCGACGTTCCGATCCAGGCAGCGATCGGTTCACGCATCATCGCCAGGGAGACCGTCAAGGCCAAACGCAAGGATGTCACCGCAAAGTGCTACGGAGGAGACATCACACGCAAGCGCAAGCTCCTCGAGAGGCAGAAGGAGGGCAAGAAGCGCATGAAGATGGTCGGTAGCGTGGAGGTGCCCCCCGAAGCGTTCGTGGCGGCGCTCAGGATCTCAGAGGATTGACTCGTGGAGACGTATCGGCCCGACGACCCGGCGCTCGCCGATCTTGCTTCACAATGGAAATCGGCGTATGTGCACGTGCCGTTCTGCCGACGCCGATGCCCATACTGTGATTTCGCCATCGTGGATGAGTCGAGCAGCAACGGCGTGAGCCACGCCGAGTACGTTGATGCCCTTGTCGCTGAGATCGCGATGGAGACGGATTTCGGTCCGCTCGATGCCATCAACTTCGGTGGAGGGACACCTTCACGCCTCTCGCCTGAGCAGCTAGCGAGGGTCCTTGAGGCGTTGGATGGGCAATTCGGTTTCAACGAGGGGATCGAGTTGAGTCTCGAGGTCAACCCCGAGGACTGGTCGGGGGAGCTCGGCAGCGGACTTGTTGATGCAGGTTTCACCCGTGTGTCGATCGGGGCTCAATCCTTCGATCCGGATGTGCTCGAGGCACTCGGGAGGGTTCACACACCCGAGATGATCGACAGTGCCGTGCTCGGAGCCCGTGCCTGTGGACTTGCATCCGTTGGCATCGACCTCATCTTCGGCCATCCAGTCGAGACGGACGAGTCATGGGATCGAACCGTGTTCCTGGCGATGCAGGTGGGAGTTGACCACATCTCGACGTACTCACTCACCGTTGAACCCGGAACGGAACTCTCACGCACGATTGCCCTGGGAGCAGAGGCGCCCGACGATGACGCTCAGGCCGGTCGGTACCAGCGGTTCGAGGAGGTGGCTGGACGTCACCACTTCGTGCGCTACGAAATCTCAAACCATGCCCTGCCCGGTCACGCGTGCCGCTACAACCTCTCGACGTGGGCTCACGGGGAATACGTCGCCTTCGGGATGGGAGCCCACGATCACCGCCGGGGTGTGAGGTCGAGGAATCACCAAAGGCCTGACCGGTACATCGAAGCGGTCAATGCAGGGAATAGGCCGAGGCTCGGCACTGAGTATCTCACCGACGCCGCTCAGGAGAGGGATCGTCTCATGGTTGGCCTCAGGCTGGCAGCGGGGACACCGCTGACGCCAACCGCGCAGCGCTTCGCCTCCTCCCAGGAAGGCATGAGACTCATTCAGGCCGGCATACTCGAATCGAAGTCAGGCAGATTGCGTGTGATCGAGCCGATGATGGCGGACGCCGTTATCAGGGAAGCGTTATCAGTCTCCGCCGTTGATTGCTAACTTTCAAGGATGCTCGACGACCGCAGGTCAGAAGTTCTCAAAGCTCTCATCGAGGAGTACATACGCACTGGTGAGCCTGTCAGCTCACAGACCGTCCTCGACCTGAGCCACATCGATGTGTCCTCAGCCACAGTTCGAAACGATCTTGCGCAGCTCGAGTCCTACGGGTTCGTCATACAGCCCCACACCTCGTCAGGGCGAATACCGACCCATCAGGGCTACCGGTTCTACGTCGACCACCTTGCGCCTTCGCGCCTGCGAGAGGGAACGAGGAAACAGATCGATTCGTTTTTCCAACAGGTCCACAGACAGATCTCCGAGGTGCTCCGCGAGACGTCGACGCTTGTGAGCGAGTTGACGATGTATCCCGCGGTCGTTGTCGGCCCAGCCACATCGAACGAGATCGTGAAGGACGTACGACTGGTGCCGCTTGGGGGCACGGTCGTACTCGCAGTCGCCATCGCAGAGTCAGGAAGGGTGTATCAGGAGTTCGTGGACACGGGCGTCGCTGCCGATGAGGCCACGCTCGAAGCAGCCGAACGGCTTGTCACAGCAGCATTCGCGGGGAAGGCGCTAGATGCGCCGGAGGCGGAACGTCTTGCCGCGTCGGACATGCCAGCAATGGTGAAACGTGTGATTACGCCGGTGAGCGCACAACTTGCTGGAAACGTCGCTACGCCTGGTGAGGTCCATGTTGGTGGGTCGAGCCAGATGGCGGCGTTATGGAGCGACCTCACGATGGTGCAGCACCTCCTCGAGATACTTGACGAAGAGGCTGCACTTATCGACCTGATGAGCGACGACACCGAGGGGTTGCAGGTTCGAATCGGCCCTGACCTGGGAGATGAACCAGATCTCGCGGTCGTGACAACGACGTATTCGACTCCGTACGGGTCCACAGGTCGAGTGGGCGTGATCGGACCCATGCGAATGGACTATCGACGCACAATCCGAGTCGTTGAGAGCGTCTCTGAGGGACTCGAGAAGAGCCTTGGGGAGGAGCAGTGAGGGCCTATTATGAAACTCTCGGCGTCGATCAGGACGCGACGGCTGACGAGATCAAGGCGGCATTCCGGAGACTTGCCAGAGAGACACACCCGGATGCCAATCCCGGTGATGCTGTTGCGGAGGAACGTTTCCGAAAGGTCGCTGAGGCATACGAGGTTCTCTCCGACCCGCAGAAACGAGCCAGATACGATCAAGGCGAGACCTTTGCCGGTGGCGATCTGTTCAGTCAGTTCGGCGGACTTGAGGACATTCTGCAGCAGTTCTTCGGTGGCGGTTTCGGTGGTCGCAGCCCATTTGGCGGCGCAACCCGCGGACCCGAACGCGGAACCGATGTGGGTGTGACGCTTGATCTCGACCTCCACGATGCGGCATTCGGGACAGAACAGACTGTGACGTTTGCCTCACGCGTTGAGTGTGAGACCTGTGATAGCAGTGGATCCGAGCCCGGTCATAGTCCCATCACATGCTCGCAATGTGATGGCCACGGGAGGGTGCAGGCAGCAAGACAGACACTTCTTGGGACCATGATGTCCGTCGTGACCTGTCCCGATTGTTCAGGTACGGGGCAACTGATCGACCATCCATGCACGGTGTGCAGTGGTGAGGGAAGGATCAGAGGCGAACGCGAACTGACCGTTGAGGTTCCCGAGGGTGTCGACACGGGTACCCGACTCCGACTGAACCAGAAGGGCGGCGCTGGCCAGAGAGGAGCTCCGGCAGGGGACGTCTACGTTGAGATCCGTGTCAAAGCTGACGACCGTTTCCAGCGCGTTGGCGATGACCTCCATCATCGAGTGGTGATCGGGTTCACTGAGGCCACGTTCGGAACGGATCTTGAGATACCACTGCTCGACGGTGCTACACAGGAGCTCGAGGTATCGCCGGGAACGCAGCCAGAAACTGTGTACCGAATTGGGAAGAAGGGCGTGCCGCGACTCCAGAGACGGGGACGGGGGGATCTGCTCGTGCATGTCGAGGTGCGGGTGCCGACCGATCTCGATGATGATGCAGAAGAAGTGCTTCGTTCCTATGGCAACCTCATGGGTGAGCAGCCATCTCTTCGGAAGCGTGGGATTTTTCGGCGGTGAACCGATCGAATCGCGAAAGATATCCTGGTTTCTTGCACGAAGATCGAACAGACCTTGCCTCACTGGGTAGAGCTCGGTTAACATGGGTAGGTAGGTACGGATGGGGGAGGAGCACACGATGGAGTACAGCGTCAGAGTCGGGGAACGATTGCGCGCCATAAGGCTCCAGCGTGGAATGTCCCTCCAGGACGTGCATCGAACGACAGACGGTGAATTCAAGGCGGCGGTGCTCGGAGCCTATGAGCGGGGAGAGCGGAGCCTCTCACTGCCCCGGTTGAAACGCTTGGCCGGTTACTACGAAGTGCCCGTGAGCCAGTTGCTGCCCGAAGAGGACAACTATGAGGTTCTTCCTGTGTCCGAGGGTGGCGTCACCATCGATCTCAGTCGTGTCGAAGCCCTCGATGAAACGACGGGAAACGTCGTGGAGCGTTTTCTCCAGCGGATTCAGGTACAGCGGCAGGATTTTAACGGCAAGGTTCTCACGATCAGGGCTTCTGATGTCGTGACGCTCTCCATGATGCTTGACGTTTCGGACGCCGATCTCGTGGGAAGCCTACGACGAGAGCCAACCACGCCCTGAGCGGTGGGCGAATCAAGAACCCCTTTGCTACAAGGGATGTGGCGATATACTCACATCGTTCGCAGTTACGACACCCGTATGCGAGGCCAGGACGAACGAGGAGCTAGGCGTTGACCTATCCCCCCGATACTGAAGCCAGGGTGCGCGTCCCCTCCAATCACCTGATGGTGGAACTATTGGGTCCAAGGGATGTGCATCTTCGACGCGTCGAAGACGCGTTCACTGCGGCGCGCCTCGTGGCGCGCGGAAATGAGATCGACATCACCGGTGACGAACGCGAGATCGCTCTCGCCCACACCGTGCTCGAGGAGCTTCTGGTGCTGGTCCAGGAGGGTCAGAGCCTCGATTCGGATCGTGTCGATCGGGTCATCGACATGGTCAAATCTGACGTGCCGAAACCGTCGGGCGTCTTTACGGACTCGATCTCGGTCGGCAGAGGCAAGGTCGTGCGGCCCAAGACCCTTGGTCAGAAGCGGTATCTCGATTCGATCAGGGAGAACACTCTGGCGTTCGGCATCGGCCCAGCAGGAACGGGGAAGACCTACCTTGCCATGGCCGCTGCTGTAGAGACCCTGCTCACAGGTGCGGTACGCCGCATCATCCTGTCGCGCCCTGCTGTTGAGGCTGGCGAAAGACTCGGATTTCTCCCTGGGGATCTCGCAGCGAAGGTCGATCCGTATCTCAGGCCTCTCTATGACGCTCTCTACGAGATGCTCGGGCCTGACCAGACGGGCAGGCTCATGGAGCAGGGGACCATTGAGATCGCCCCTCTTGCGTACATGCGCGGTCGTACGCTCAACGACGCCTTCATCGTGCTCGATGAGGCGCAGAACACCACTCCTGAGCAGATGAAGATGTTTCTCACGCGCCTCGGGTTCAATTCGAAGATGGTCATCACAGGCGACATCACCCAGATGGACCTTGGCGATGGTCGGCCATCAGGTCTCAAGGTCATCAGAAGGGTTCTCCACGGAGTCGAGGGTGCAGGATTCATCGAGCTGACCGGAGATGACGTGGTTCGGCACCGAATCGTTGCGGCAATCGTGCAGGCATACGAGCAGTACGAGACCGAGCAGAGGAACCGGTCATGAACGAACGGGTGCTTGAGAACAAACGCACGGTGAATATTGGCGTCCTGGTCGCGACGATCCTGCTCGTATCGATCATCCTCGGCATCGGCTATGAGTCAAGCGCAGATATACCTCCAGAAATGGCGATCGGTCAGCCCTCGCCGGAGACGTTCGTCGCTGACCGATCGATCGACGGAATATCTGATCCGGACAAGACCGAGGCAGCCCGCAGGACGGCAGAGAACAATGTCGCGGCGCCCTACACGACGAACCGGGCGACCGATCAGGGCGTCGTGTCCTCCATCAACGCCTTCTATGCCCAGCTCGACGCAGGAGCCTTCGGGGAACCGCCTGAGATCCCCAACACCGAGGTGCCTGACGTTGTAGGTATGACACCTGACGAAGCACAAGCAGCTGCCGAAGCAGCTAATCTCGAGATCATGGTCGTGGGTTCTGTTGAACCTCCGGACGAGGAATCAGACGGAACTATTGCGTCCCAGGTACCAGCAGCCGGCGCGACGGTCCAAGAGGGCGTAAGCATCGGCGTCGTCGAATACGTTCTGGGGAGTTCGTCGACCACAGCGGGAGATACGACGACCACGACGATCCCTGGGACGACGACAACGACACTCCCTCGTGTGAGCACCGAAGTACAGATCGCAGAACTGTTGCAGAATTACGCGATCCTCACCGAGTCGACAATCGCAACCTTCGTCGACCTCCACGAAAAAGACATTGACCGCGTATTCGAGGGTGACCAGTCCGTCTTTCCTGCAATGCAGACCACGTCACTCGAGTGGGCGACGGATGAGCTGAGCGACGGCATCAGGAGCCAAACGGAACTCAGCGACGTACAGCAGAAATACCTGAATCCAACGACTCGACCCCCAATCGCCATCGTCGGACTTCCCGAGGAGGACCTCAAGGACACGAGCAATTCGATTGCCACCCTCGTGGCGACGAGGCTTCAGATCAACGAGTCGGTCGATGAAACTGAGTGGGCGATTCAGAGACAGGTAGCGCGCGACGCTGTTCCCGAACAGACCACAGGCTATTCGGGCGGTGACACGATTGCCGACGAGGGCGAATTGCTGACGTCCGTACAGGTGACAGCCATCACACAGCTCGAACTGTACGACCCTGAGGTCAGCAGCGTTGTGCCGCTCTCGGCTCTGATCCTCTTCGGCATTATCAGCATCGTTGTAACCGCCTTTCTCCTTGAGAGGATCGCGCCCAAGATCCTCGATCGTCCACGCCGTGTTGCGCTGATCGGGATCATTCTCGTACTTGCCGCCGCCGCGTCTCGAGTCCCTGAGATCGTCTCCGGTTCGAATCATGTTGTCGGTTACATCATCCCTGCAGTCGCTATCGGTGTAATGGCATCCATCCTCTTCGACCAGCGCACGGCCCTTCTGATGTCGATTCCCATGGCGGGCTTCACCGCGATCTCGACTGGTGACATCGCGTTTACCGTCTACGCAGGTATCGCTGTCGCCATTCCGGTTGCATTCGTTTCCAGCGTTTCGACAAGGTCGCAGCTCCGGTTGTCCGTGCTTGGTTCTGCGGCGGTCGCGGCCCCAGTCGCGGCTGGTCTGGAGTATCTCTTCATTCCGGAGCACACCGGTTCCGCTGCTCTTCAGGCGGCCGCGTGGGCATTCGTTGGCGCGCTCATCGGTGGCTTCATCGGTCAGGGCCTTGTTTCGTTCCTGGAGAATGCGTTCGGGATCACGACTTCGATGTCGCTGCTCGACCTTCTCGATCGCAATCATCCTGCGCTCCAGCTACTCGAGGAGAAGGCACCCGGTACGTTCAACCATTCAATGCTGGTTGGCTCGATTGCAGGCAAGGCTGCCCGATCGATCGACGCCGATCCGTTGCTTGCCCAAGCCGCGGCCTGGTACCACGATCTGGGGAAGACCGAGCGTCCCCAGTACTTCGTCGAGAATCAGCTGGGATACAACCCGCACGACGAGCTATCAGCAGAAGAGTCCGCTGAGATCATCCGATCCCATGTCACCGAAGGGCAATCGCTTGCGGTTCAGTTCCGGATTCCCGACGATGTCGTCGACGGAATAAGGATGCATCACGGCACGAGCTTGATGCGCTATTTCTATCACAAGGCGCTCGCAGAGGATCCGGAGACCGATCCGGAGTTGTTCAGACACCACGGAGTGAAGCCGACCCGCAAAGAGATGGCGATCGTGATGATCGCAGACGCAACCGAAGCAGGCGCTCGTGCGTACGCCCAGACCGAGCAGCCGACAGAGGAGGGTCTCTCGAAGCTGGTCGATACGATCGTTGCGGAGAAACTCGATGATGGGCAATTCGACGAGTCGTCGCTCACGTTCGGTGATCTCACCACGATCAAGCGTGAAGTTGTTGCTGCTCTGTCCGCGTACTATCACGCACGCGTGGAGTACCCCGATTTTCCCGAGGCCGCCTCCGTCGAGGAGTCATGAACATAGTTGTTTCAGGTACAACTCGAGCCGACGTCGACGAGACCGAAGTGGCAGGATTCGTAGAAGCGATTCTTCGGCAGGAGTCGGTCGCTCGCGACTCGACGCTCTCGGTCACCTTTCATTGGCAGTCCTGCCATGACCGATCTCAACGTCGAGCACATGTCAAAGCGGGGCCCGACCGATGTCCTCTCGCTTCCCGATCGAGGATGCGGCACCGAACCGTCCACCCATCGGGATCGCCGGGCGGGGCCGCCTCTGGATCTGGGCGATATCTTTCATCTGTGAGGACGTTGTGGAAGCACATGCCGTCGAGTATGGAGTGCCGTTCGCGAGCGAGCTGTACCTCATGGTCGTCCACGGCGTTTTGCATATCTTGGGGTGGGATCACCAGAATGACGTTGAAGCAGAGGCAATGGAACTGCGAGAGGAACAGCATTTGACAACGATCGGACTCACACGAAGATGATCATCGTTGGATGGGTTGTCGCGTTCATTCTTGTCGCCATGGCAGCGTTGCTTCGTGCCGGAGGCTCGAGTCTGATTCGGACGCCACGTGCTGACGCGCTCAAGGATGCGGGGGAGGATGACAGGTCGGGTGCAGCGACTGCGGCGCACCTTCTCGAGGACCGCTCAGAGATACAGCCTGCTCTTGGAACCACGATCACGGCGCTTGTTGTTCTCGCCGTCATCGTGATGACCTGGGCCCTGACCGACATGTTCAGCGGCGTCGAACTGGGTTTCGCCTTGCTTGCAATGACCATCGGTCTTCTGCTCATCGTGGATGTCATCCCTCGGTGGATCGGGCGAAACCGGCCCCGGTCTCTCGCATACCGCCTCTCCCGTCCGCTATCTGTGGCCATTTCGATAGGGGCTGCAGCCGGCGACCTCATCGCCGACCCCGAGGACAACGAACCCGAAGACGATCCCACCGACGCGGAGGAACGCGAACTGATCATGTCCGTTCTCGAGTTCATTGACACGATCGTGCGAGAGGTGATGGTGCCGCGCACCGACATGGTGACTCTTGCAGGAACCGCATCCACTGATGAGGCTGTCGATCTTGTGCTCGAGAGTGGTCGATCGCGCATCCCCGTCACTGGTGAGAGCGTCGACCATGTTATCGGAGTGATCTACGGCCGTGATCTCCTTGAGCTGTTCGATCAGGAAGCTGCTGCGAGATCGGTTCGCAAGATCATGCACGACGCCTATTTCGTGCCCGAGACCAAACCCATCTCTGAGCTGCTACGAGAGATGCAGGCAAACCAGCAGCACATGGCAATCGTTATCGACGAATTCGGCGGCACAGCGGGACTCGTGACCATCGAGGATCTCATCGAAGAACTTGTGGGCGAGATCGTTGACGAGTTCGATGACGAGGAACCAATGATCGTTGAGCTCGACGGTGCCTGGCTTGTGGACGCCCGTCTAGATGTTGACGACCTTGCCGAGGTCGTTGGAATCGAACTGCCGTCAGATGAGTGGGACACAGTTGGGGGTCTCGTGCTCGAACTTGCTGGAAGAGTCCCTGAACAGGGAGAGACATTCGATCACGACGGCCTCGTGTTCACCGCGTATTCTGTACAGGGCAGACGTGTTGCAAAAGTGAAGGTCAGCCGCTCATGACCCATTTCGATACTCGTTCGGGGTTCGTCTCAATAGTCGGTCGTCCCAATGTGGGGAAGTCGACGCTCGTTAACTCGCTTGTGGGCGAGAAGGTCGCGATCATCTCGAGTCGGCCCCAGACGACCAGAAACACGATCCGTGGCATCGTCACGCTCGATGAAGAGAGCACGCAACTCGTCCTTGTTGACACGCCCGGGATCCACAAGCCAAAGACTGCCCTTGGAGAAAGGCTGAACACCCTTGTGTATGGATCCCTTGCCGAAGCGGATGCCGTCCTGTTCGTCCTCGATGCCACGAAGCCAATCGGGCCTGGGGACAGACGGATCGCAGAGCGATTGATGCAGGCAGAAGCCCCGGTGGTTGTTGTGGTGAACAAGGTTGACATCGCGGACAAGGAACAGGTGCTGATACAACTCAGCGAAGCTGGTGAGTGGGACTTTGAGGCGTATGTCCCGATATCGGCAAAGAAGTCCGACGGCATGGATCTCGTCATTCGAGAACTCGTTGCGCTGTGTGAACCCGGTCCCTTCTTTTTCCCTCCCGACGCAAAATCTGATCAGCCGGACCGACTGTTGGCTGCCGAGCTCATACGTGAGAAGTACCTCGCCCGGCTCCGTGACGAACTACCTCACTCGCTTGCGGTCGTGATCAACGAACTCGAGACGCTCGACAACGGTGTTGTGCGCATTGATGCAACGGCGTACGTGGAACGCGAATCCCAGAAGGGCATGGTGATCGGCAAGGGTGGCAAGGTGGTGCGGGATGTCGGAACTGAGGCCCGTGTCGATCTGGAGAGACTCTTTGGAACCAAGGTGTTCCTCGAGCTCAATGTCAAGGTCGAAAAGGACTGGCAATCGAAGAACGAGCTCCTCGACCGCATGGGGTTCTGAGGGCTAGCTGCCCGCGATGTCGTCGAAGGCCGCTGCGAGGGCGAGGTCCTTGCTCGTGAGAGCGTCCTCGGAATGGGTTGACAGCATGCAGGTCACCTTGTTCCATCTAATGTCGATGTCCGGGTGATGGTCCGCAACTTCTGAACTGATTCCGATGCGGACCACGAAGCCGAGGGCCTCGTTGAAGTCACTGAACACATAGGTCTTCGTGATCGACTCACCTTCACGAATCCAGCCACTGTGGGTATCGAGGAAGCTGTTGATCTGGTCCGGGGAGAGATCAGTTGGCATGCCTCAACAGTAACCGCTCATCGCTCGATTGGTGACCGTCGGGTGGGTCACCCGAGTTCTACCGTCTACCGTCTACCGTCTACCGTCTACCGTCTACCGTCTACCGTCTACCGAGGATCTCGTGGCTATCCGCAACGATCAGGGCATTGTGCTTCGTGGCTACCCGTTTGGGGAGTCGCATCGCATCGTCGTACTTGTGAGTCCCAATCACGGAAAGCTCCGAACCGTTGCCAAGGGTGTGCGCAAGACGAAGAGCCGCTTCGGTGGCAGACTCGAACCTTTCACGCACGTTGACATCGTGTTGTACGAGGGGAAGAACCTCGACACGATCACCGAGGTGTCGACAATCAACGCCTTTGGTGAGCTTCGTAACCATCTCGACCGAGTGCTTGCGGCTTCCACCATGGTGGAGGTGGTTGACGCTGTGGTTCAGGAGGATGAGCCGTCAATGAGGATGTTCCTGCTCCTGCAGCGGGGACTCACTGTGCTCGACCACCGTGCCCCCCATCCGGATCTTGTGACATCGTTCCTACTCAAGGCTGCCGACGTGATCGGCGTCGCGCCAGCGCTTAGTTCCTGCGCAGGATGTGGGACGGACCAGAACCTCAAGCGATTTAGTTTCGCCGCCGGTGGTTCGCTCTGCGAGTCCTGTCGGACGCCAGGGGCGTACGCGCTGAGAGAGGGATTGGTGCCCTACATGGCTGCCGTTGCCACAGCAGACTTCCACACCCTCCCCGATGCTGACGAGTCCATGTCGCGCGAGGCGCTTGGTGTGACGAAACGCTTCATGGAGTATCACCTGGAGAGACAACTCGAGAGCCTGGTGTTGCTCAATGGCTGATCGGATCACAGTCGGTGTCGATCGAGACGCGATACCAGCCCATGTCGGGATCATCATGGACGGTAACGGTCGATGGGCGAACGCACGTGGCCTTCACCGGACCCAGGGTCACGCAAGAGGTGAACCTGCCTTGTTCGATGTCGTCTACGGCGCGCTCGAACTCGGTATTGAATGGCTCACCGTCTACACGTTCTCAAGTGAGAACTGGGATCGTGATGAGTACGAGGTGTCGTTCCTCATGCAGTTCAACGTGGACCTCCTCGAGCGGCGAAGGGACGAGCTCAACGATTTGGGCGTCCGAGTTCTTTTCATGGGCGATATCGATGATGAGCGCGTACCTCAGAAGCTCAGGGATCGCATACGATCTGCAGAGGAACTGACGGCAGACAACACAACCATGACCATGGTGTTCGCCTTCAACTACGGGGGAAGAATCGAGATCGTGGATGCCATCAAGCGGGTTTCTGCAGATCTTCTTGCAGGGGAGCTTCGACCGGGCGAAATCGACGAGCAAACGGTGAAGGATCATCTGTATCTCCCAGACATGCCGGATCCCGACCTCGTCATCAGAACGAGTGGCGAACAGCGAACATCGAACTTCCTTCTGTGGGAAGCGGCCTACAGCGAATACGTTTTCACGCCCGTGCTCTGGCCTGACTTCGACAGGAACGAACTCGCGCGATGCATTGCCGAATATCAGGTAAGGGATCGTCGATTCGGGGGAGCGATCGATGAATCGTTCACCGAGCCCGCCGGGTAGCATCCACGTGCCGGCAACGGCACCCTCTTTCAACACAGCTCTCGACCACCAGGAACCACTGATGCCAGCCGATTTCGACACGATCGTCAACCTCGCGAAGAAGCGCGGTTTCGTCTTCCAATCCTCAGAGATCTACGGGGGACTTCGCTCGGCGTATGACTACGGGCCCCTGGGCACGGAGCTGCTTCGCAACGTGAAGGACCAGTGGTGGCGGTCGATGGTGCGGATGCGCGATGATGTTGTCGGTTTGGACTCAGCAATCCTTCAGGCGCCGGAGGTATGGGAGGCCAGCGGTCACCTCACATCGTTCTCGGATCCGCTCGTCGAGTGCCGCGAGTGCAATGCTCGCCACCGCCTCGACAAGCTCAAGGACGGGAACAAGTGTCCAACGTGCGGAAACTCGGGCACGTTCACTGAGCCAAAAGAGTTCAATCTCATGTTCAAGACCCACATGGGTCCTGTCGAGTCCGAGGACAACGTCGTGTACCTGCGGCCGGAGACGGCCCAGGGCATCTTCATCAATTTCGAGAACGTGCGCCGAACCGCACGGATGAAGCTTCCGTTCGGTATTGCCCAGATCGGTAAGTCCTTCCGCAACGAGATCACGCCAGGCCAGTTCGTGTTCCGAACCCGCGAGTTCGAACAGATGGAGATGGAGTATTTCGTCCACCCCGATGATGCAGCGGATGCATTCGAGGAGTGGGTCGAGATCAGGCACAAGTGGTACATAGACCTTGGGATGTCAACTGAGAACCTCAGGCTGCGTGAGCATGACACCGATGAGCTCGCCCACTACGCCGATGGCACCTATGACGTCGAGTACCTGTTCCCTTGGGGATGGGATGAGCTCGAGGGCATAGCGAATCGGACCGATTTCGACCTCAAGGCCCATATCGAGCTTTCAGGTGAGGATCTCACATACTTCGACCAGGAGGCCGACGACCGCTTCGTGCCGTATGTGATAGAGCCGGCAGCAGGTGCCACACGAACGACCTTTGCCTTCCTCATCGACGCGTACACCGAGGAGGAGGTCAAGGGCGAGACCAGGATCGTGCTGAAACTCGATCCGAGGCTCGCACCCATCAAGGTTGCGATCCTCCCTCTCTCCAAGAAGCCCGATCTGGTTGACGTGACCAGGAAAGTGGCGGACTTGCTGCGCGACAGATGGCAGATCGAGGTCGATGTCACCCAGTCGATCGGTCGCAGATATCGCAGACAGGACGAGATTGGGACGCCCTACTGCGTAACCGTCGATTTTGACACGCTCGAGGACGATCAGGTGACCGTGCGCGATCGCGACACCATGGCTCAGGACCGCATCCCGATCGAGAGCCTCACTGCCTACCTGCAAGAGCGACTACCCGCGTAGCGCTCGACTCGGATTCTCGATCCTGGACTCTCTCATCTTCGCTATCGTCGGTGCGTGGCCTACTCCCGCGATGACATCGACCTTGTTCGCGAGAAAACCGACCTTGTCGAACTCGCAGCAGAGGTGACCAAAGTGAAGCGCTCAGGGCGCTCCACCATGGCCGTGTGCCCTTTTCACTCCGAGAAGACGCCCTCACTCTCCATTGACGGTGCGAGGGGTCTGTATCACTGTTTTGGTTGCGGCAAGAGTGGCGATGTGTTCAGGTGGGTCCAGGAAACCCAGGCTGTCGACTTTTCGGGAGCACTTGAGCTTCTTGCACGACGTTGCGGTGTGACGTTGACTATCGATCCCGCCGCTGCGAAGCGAAGGAGTCAACGCGAGAAGTTGGTCGAGGCAACGGCCATTGCCGTCGAGTTCTACAAGGATCGTCTCAAGGCGGCTCCTGATGCTGGCTCTGCGCGCAGCTATCTCCGTTCGAGGGGCTACGACGGTGACGTCGTCGATCAGTTCTCGCTCGGCTACTCGCCTGAGGATTGGGAGGAGCTCGTGCGCCACCTCAGAGATCGAGGTATCAGAGATGACACGATGCAGAAGGCAGGGCTGGCCAGTGGCACCAAGCGCGGTGGTGTCGTTGATCGGTTCCGGGGTCGAGTGATGTTCCCGATCTTTGATCTCCGCGGTGATGCAGTCGGCTTCGGGGCACGGATCCTCGATGGTGATGGTCCGAAGTACCTCAACACACCCGAGACGGCCATCTATCACAAGTCGAGGCTCTTGTACGGCCTCAACTGGGCAAAATCAGACATCGTTCGCCGAGATACATCTGTCGTTGTTGAGGGCTACACGGACGTGATCGCGATGCACGCAGCCGACATGCCCATCGCAGTTGCGACATGCGGAACTGCGCTCGGTGAGGACCACCTCGACCTACTGAGGCGCTTCTCCGAACGTGTCGTGCTTGCGTTCGATGCTGACGAAGCTGGTGCCGGCGCAGCACTGCGAGGGTTCGAGCGATCAGTACCCGGCGATCTCGATCTACGGGTTGCCGTGCTGCCCGATGGAAAGGACCCCGCAGATGTTGTGGCGGACGGTGGTATCGAGTCTCTGAAGAGTGCAGTCGAGGAGTCTCTGCCGCTGCTCCAGGTTCGCATCGACGCAGAGCTTGCAAGATTCGACCTCGACGAACCTGAAGCGCGGGCTAAGGCTGTCAAGGCCGCGGCAGCCGCGATTGCTCTGCACCCGGACGCCATCACCAGGCACGAATACGCCAACGGTGTCTCACGAAGGACCGGTGTGGACACGAATTTTGTTGAGCAGGCGATCCGCGACGAGCGCCGTCGCTCGAGCTCTTCCCGACGCGACCCACAGCCTGATTCCGACGCAGCACCTCCTATCGAACACACAGCGACGCACAGGACGGAGCTCGAGCTGCTTCGCACGATGCTCGCCAACGATGTGCGGCTCACAGGTCTTGGAATCAATGAGTCCCTCTTTTCGGACCCAGAGACATCCGAGGCCTTTCCCACTGTGCAGTCACTCCTCGAAGGTGTCGAGCCGGGCACACTTCCGGACCTCGGTGCGGCGATCGGTTCGGATGAGTCGCCCCAGGCGAATCTGCTCCGCCGGCTTGCACTCGATGTGCGCCCGGTGGCAGATCCGGTCGAACTGGTGGCAAAGCTGGACGTATTCCGCTTAGATGAGGAGATCTCAAGCATTACCAGAACCCTCCAGACCATCGATCGGGATTCCGATGAACAGGGGTATTCGGAACTGCTCAACCGTTTGGTAGCGTTGGAGCAGGAGAAGCGGACGAAACGAGTTGTCGAGTGAATGATGTAGTCGAAGAGGTCATAGAGCTCCTTCAGGTTCGTTGCCGTCAGCGTGGGTTCATCATGGTTGGCGAGATCCAACAGGAACTCGAGGATATGAATGCCCCTGTGGACTCATTCGAGCAGGTAACTCTCACGCTCATGGAAGACGGCCTCGACGTTCGGGAGAGTTCTGAGGATGCTCTCTCAGATACCGCCATGACCAGTGATGAGCTCGTGCACGTGTCTGATCCGGTTCGCATGTATCTCCAGGAGATAGGACGCTTCCCGCTCCTCACGACCCAGCAGGAGGTCGAACTCTCCATGCAGGTCGAGGCAGGTGTCAAAGCAGAAGAGATGCTTGATTCCGCGTCGGAGCACACGGTTGCTGAGAGGGTCATCCTTGAGCGTCAGGCGCGCCTCGCAGACAGGGCGAGAAAGCGCCTCGTGGAGTCGAACCTGCGTCTCGTCGTGTCGATCGCCAAAAAGTACGTCGGTCGCGGCATGGGTCTGCTCGATCTCATCCAGGAGGGCAACCTTGGCTTGATTCGCGCGGTTGAGAAGTTTGACTACCGAAAGGGATTCAAGTTCTCCACATATGCAACGTGGTGGATTCGCCAGGCAGTGACGAGGGCACTCGCCGACCAGGCGAGGACGATACGCGTGCCGGTCCATATGGTCGAGACGATCAACAAGCTTGCACTCGTACAGCGCATGTTGCACCAGGACCTTGGGCGAGAGCCGACCATCAGTGAGATTGCGGCGGAGCTCGACATTGAGTCCGACAAGGTGACTGAGTTGCGGCGGATCGCCCTCGATCCGTTGTCTCTCGAGACTCCCCTCGGCGATCAGGATGACGCGACGATCGGCGACATCGTTCCCGATCTCGGAGCAGACGTGCCTGTCGAGGAGGCAGCTTTCAAGCTGCTCCAGGAGTATCTGTCGCTCGCCCTCGAAGCATTGAATGACCGTGAGAGAAAAGTGCTCATCATGCGGTTCGGGCTCGACGACGGGCGCGTCAGAACCCTTGAGGAGGTGGGGAAGCATTTCGAGGTGACTCGTGAACGGATCCGCCAGATCGAGAACAAGGCGCTCGCGAAGCTCAGACAGCCAGCGCGTGCCAAACAGCTCGACGGCTATCTCGAGAACGGCTGATCAGCGAGCGGCCTTCGCCCTCACACCGTCAGCTACGGATACCATCCCTCGTCCGGCAGCAGCTCGCGTGCCACGGGTTGAACGCTCGGCGAGTTCGGTTGCCTCGCGGACCTGTTCGTTCGAGCGTGCCTTCTGAAACGCTGAGATGATCTGTTCATAGCGTTCTCTGCCTGCTCTGGCTCCTGCAAGGAACCCGATGATGAGGCCAATGATGAGGCCAAGTCGGAACTTCATTGTGCGATTCTCCCACACTGCATGGGCCTATACGGGGGAGGGGAGTTGGACCTGTCCGCTGGTAACCTCTGCGCCGTTCACACATCTGTTGAACACCTTCCGGGGTAGCTCAGTTGGCAGAGCAGCGGACTGTTAAGTCACCCCACGTTCACCGTTGTACGTACCCGAGTATTCCATGCAGTTGCGCTGTTTCTCCTGAGCGTGAAACCGATAATCCTCTGCTGTAGACCGCTCCTAGGCGCTTGCAATACGTCACCGTTGTGCATATTCTGTGCGTTGCACAACCAAGTTGTGGCAGCCCGTTAGGTAGCCGGGGAAACCAGATTCATTTCTGGTCGAAGGCCCACCCTGAGCCACGACGAAACTTGTCTCTGAGGCATAGAGGCAGACCAACCCGAAAGGGACTGGCTGTCTATGCCCACAAACCTCACACCGGAAGAACGTACCCTACGAGGGCGCCTCGCCGCCCACGCAGCTCACGCCAAGCATGGCGGCACGAACACGACCGAAGCGGCCCGGAAAGCGGGTCCAGGGAACGTCGAATACTACTTCGATGAGGTCGACCCTGACCGTCAGCTTCCAGATGCCGAACGGAATCGTCGAGCTGAACAGGCGAAGAAGTCATACTTCACCCGGCTGTCGTTCCTGTCAGCCAAGGCTCGCCGCAAGGACACTGAA